>VOFI01001527.1_pt1 | contig 135908 bp, 153 predicted proteins | sample 5384131 | NCBI WGS metagenome assembly VOFI01 (sample SAMN12384728, study PRJNA508395) | human gut metagenome | isolation source: healthy gut H | host: Homo sapiens | reverse complement strand
CCACTGTTGCAGGCGGCCAACCCTAAAGCTGTAGCCAATGTCAGGACCAGCGCAAAGACTCTCTTCATACTTCTTTTCCTCCCCAAAAAAATTCAAGAACGGCAGCGCCGATTCTAAACAGGAACAAAGCCCCCCCACCTATTTCTGCATTTCTGAAAAGGTATTCATTAAAGTTCCCTGGCAATAGTCACCAAGTCTAAATACATATTTCCGGGTGTGCTGGAAGCCGACGCACCGATGCAGTGGTGCACCTGCCCTCCCTGCGTTCTGGTCTGCATCCAAAGCACCTTATCGCTCCAGTGTGCCCTGGCCAGCGGATGATCTGCCGGAAGCCGTTCCGGTCCGGCAGTCAGTTTCAGGCTGCCATCCGGATTCTGGACAGCCCGGCCAACCATGCACCAAACCTCGCCCCTGGACTTCGCGTCTATCATATCTGCCTGTGTCAGGCCGCAGATACCTTGGATCGCCACATCCGCAAGCGTATATGCCTGGTCCCAATAGGTATTGGCCTGGATAACTGTTTTCATGGCCGTATCCCATCCATCGAGATCCATGGAGGGATCTGGCTCCAAAAATCCGCCTGCCTTCGCCCCTGCACAGCCATATCAAAGGACTGTCCCTGCCCCATCGCATCAAAAACGTACATACAAGACGCGTTGAAAATCCCGCCGAACTCCAGCAGCTCTCCACAACGTCCCAACAGTTTACCCATCTCCAGAGTAGGCAGTCCTGCGCTGGCCGCTGTTCCATAGCGAATTTGGAGCCCCTGTTGTGCCGCCAAGGAAAACAGTTCTTTCCAATGAAGGGCAAGAGGCGCTTTATTTGCGGTCACCACATGCATTCCCCGTTCCAAAGCCCTTCGGATGTTGGAAGTCCCCGGCTCCCCAGTGGGCAGATATGGCGGCAATCCATCTAAATAGACATCCGCGCTGCACTGCTCGATCATCTCCAATGCCGTAAGGCCCTGAATACCCAAGCCGGGGATATCTGCCAAAGTTCCCCTGTTTTTGGCTTCCGATAACGTCACACTGGAAATTCCATTCGGTGCAATCACTCCACCTCTACTGTCCACTGCGCCAACAATTCGAAAATGGAGCCCGTATACATTCTCCATCCTCTCCCGTTCGCTAGTCAGAAGATCGACCATCGGCCTGGCAGCATTTCCCATTCCGCCAATGAGTATGCGAATTTCTTTCATAGCTGTTTCCCCCACTCTTTTCAATCTCAAATCTATTATAATCCTTGGTCTCTTGAGTGATGCAACACATTCTATTTTCTATTCAAGCAACATAATTCATACCGTTCATTCCATCACGCGCTATTCCCGTGCACGGGAATAGCGCGCTATTTTTATTGCTATCATAGAGAAAACACCATTTAAGGTATTACTCATTGATAGCAGGTAGAGAGATGAAGGACGAATATTCACAAATTATTGTCAAACGGATTTTGGAGCTATGTAGGCAACGTGACTTCACTATATATCAGTTGTCTGCCATGAGTGGTATCAGCTACTCAACACTTGATAATCTCATAAATCACAAGACATTCAATCCAAAAATAAAGACGCTTCACAAGATCGCATCTGCATTCAGTCTTACGTTATCTGAATTTTTTGACTATCCAGAACTGGAAGAATTTTCATTTGAAGATACGCATAGTGATTAAGTGAGCAGCCTGTACAGGTGCTGGCGTTCATATATTTTTGTTAGCATTGTATTATAATATCCGGTAAATGTCAACCTAATTTGACTAATATTTACATATCTTCACATCATATAACAACTATGCTGGAGGATTACAATGCATACAGGGTGACCGCATGTCGGCAGATGGAGTTTTTGATTTTGGATTAAGGTTACGTCGTCTTCGGAAAGATCGCGGGATGTCGCGTGCATCTTTGGCAAAACGGCTCGACGTGAGCAAAGAAACTGTATATCGTTATGAAGACAATTTACAGGATCCCGCACTAAACCGTATGAAGAGGAACAACGGACTACGCTCAACGAGTTTATACGGGTGTTTGTTCATAACTGATTCAGGTGTTTAAGGAAGAGAATGATGGGCCGGCGTTCCATCGAATGGAACGCCGGCTTTTAATAATTTACAGTGGATATTGAAACACAGAAGATAGATCCTCACTTTACCTTCTTGTCCCCCTCCCCTTCGCCTGTGACTTTTCCTCCACTATTTTCTCATACCTGTCTACCTGTTTTTTGTATTTGATGCTTACGTTCAGGCATCTCAACGCACCGCATCCAACCATGCCTTCAGCTCTATCAAGTTCGGAACAAAGCCTTCCAGTCGTTTTTTCCTGATAATATGGTAGGCACCATGTGAATACCCAGCAAATCCCGGGACAGGTGGGATTGCCGGCGGACGGTCTCTGTATAAGTCCCTGCCACCAAGGCTGCGCGGAAGTCCTGCCCTGACAGACCGCAGTTCTCTGCCAGTTCCGTCAGCACAGACAAATCTCCAATATCCCGCTCATCTACAAAATAGGCTCGAAACACCGCTTTATAGAAGGACTCTCCTCTGTCCCGTTCCCCAGCAAAGCACCAGCCCTGGAAAGCCAGGTCCGTGTATGGCCGGGGAATCACCCGGGGCGGCAGACACATCTCTACCCCCTGAGCCTGACAGACGGGCCCCAGGGTCTCAGCGTATCGTACTCGTCGGACGGGATCGTTCCATACGTCTATCCGGGGCGCTGGCGGTTCTGTCAATTGGTAGGGCACATGGATAATCTCCAGCTGTTCCCCCAGCCGGTCCAGAAGTGTCTCCAGCCAGTAACAGTAGGGACAGACGAAATCAGAAACGATAATCAGCTTCAGTGCCATGTCTCTCCCTCCTCTCAAAATTGCGGAAAGCCGGTTTGCTTCAGTCCCGGTTCAATACCAGATCCGCCGTGATTTCTGTCACTGCGACCATCTCCTGAACAGAAGTGTATCCCCTGACAGGAGCGGCGACAGTGCATGGCGGAGGGCATCACGATGCCCGTGATACCATTGGCTACCGGCAATCTGTTATCGCTACCGCCGAAGGTGGTGACCGTCCAGGTCTCATACCCCCTGGCCCGGCAGGCCCGGAAGTACCGCTGGTGGGAGCCGCTGCGAATCTCCTCTCGGATCTGGCCCCGGTCCAGGACGATATTGGTGGCTGCAATGGCGCTGACGCCCGCCTCCGGTGAAAAGCCCGCATAGGAGGCCCGGCCCAAAATCTCCGCCGCGTCGTCCTCTTCCACCATCAGGCCCAGGGCGCAGAGGCGGCTGGTCAGCCATCTGCCGTTCCCCGTAGGAGGGGCTGTCGTCGTCCACCTGGGTCGCAAAGGTCTCCTCCAGGCGGTCCGGCTGAATGCGCACAGCCGTATCCTCCCCCGCCCTCACAGATATTTTCGGATTAGTGCCGGCGTCACCGCCGCGCCAAAGCAGCCCACCGCCGTGGTGGACTTACCCGCGAAGATGTTCCCCAGCCGCACACAGCGGTCCAGGGGCTCCTCCGTCAGCAAGCCGTAAATGATGCCGGTGAGGAAGTTGTCTCCGGCGCCGGTAGTATCCACCGCCCGGAATTCATCGATGGCCGATACATAGCGGATGGAACCGTCGTGCCAGTATGCGCAGCCACCCTTGCCCAGCGTCACCACCGGGTGAGGCGTGTAGCCCGCCAGAAAGCGGACAGCTTCCTCCAGGTCATCTGTGCCGGCCAGCTTCCGTGCCTCCTTGTCATTGGGTGTGTAGACATCGATATAGGGCAGGAACGCCTTGATGCCGTCAATGGACAGGTCATCGCTCCAGCCGCTGTCGTAGACTACCTTCACTCCCTCCTCATGAAGGCGGCGGGTCACCTCCGGCTGCCCCACCGGGGCAAACACCACCTTGGCGTCCCGCAGGAAGCCATAGACGGTCTCCGGATCCAAAATGCTCTCATAGACGCCCTCATTGTGGGCCAGAAATCCCCGGTCGTGTTCCCAAGAGAGCACGCTGGTCACTACCACCGGGTCCGGGTTGTCCTGGGCGAACTCGTCGTAGCTGGAGAAGCCCCGCTGGTCCAGCAGGCGGCGGCACAGGTTGCTCACATCGTCCTGCCCCAGAAACGTCCCCAGCCGGACCCGGAAGCCCAGTTGCTCCAGCACGATGGGGCAGACGATGGGGCCTCCCCCCAACTGCATGGTGAATCGCTTTGCAAAGACCTCCTCCCCGGGCTGGGGCATCCGGTCAAAGCCTTGGAAGATCAAGTCCAGATTCATTTGTGCAAAGGTCTTGAAATCGTACATACACTCTCTCCGATCCGTCTTTAAGGCGTCTCGTTCATGTGGATAAATTCCGCGTATTTGTCAAAGAAGATATCCGTCAACGTCTCCGCCAGCTCGAAGTCGTTCACCAGCGGATGCAGGGCCAGGCCTTTGACGGCCGCATCCCGGTCATCTTCCAAGATGGCCTGGATGGTGCACCGCTCAAAGTACTTCAGCCGCTTGATCTGCTGAAGCTGAAACTCGTCGATGGCACCAATGCGGACGGGATGGGCGCCGTCGGAGCGGATATCGCAGGTGATCTCCACCACATCGTCATCCCGCAGACCGTCGATGGCCCCGTTGTTTGGAACGGACAGCACCATCCGGCAGTTCTCCCCATCGGTGATGGCCCGGATGAACCGCAAGGCCACCGCTGCGTAGCCGCCCTCATCCGGGGCGGTGAGGAACTCCTCCACCGTGGGCGGATTCCACACCTTTTCCCGGCAGGCTCCGCTCTCCACAGAGAAATAGGCGTTTTCCCGCTTGCCGTAGGCGGTCATATACAGGCTGAACGCCTGCTCGAAATCCCGGGGCAGCTCCAGTCGGGCCAGCTGTTCCTCCAGCTCGCGGTTGATGAGGTAGATCATCTCTCCCCGGGGATGATCCGCCTTCTGGATCATGGACAGAGACTTCACCCGCCGGTAGTAGAAGTACAGATACTCGTTGAGCATGCAGTCTCCGCTGATCCGGGCCATCTCCCGGGTAAAGAGCCGCATCTCCGAATGCTCATAGGTCCGGGGATTGTCCAGCAGCTCCCGCTGCACGTCCCGGCCGTTGACTTTGGCATTGCGGAACCAGGACAGGTGGTTCAGGCCGTAGCACTCGATATCCAGCGTGCCGTAGGGGATCTCCAGAATCTCCTCCAGCTGCTTGATGAAGCCGCTGGGGGCGTCGCAGATTCCGTACACGTTGTCGAACCCTTTGGACCGCAGGGCTTGGGTGATGATCCCGCTGGGATTGGTAAAGTTGAAAATCAGATGGCCGGGGTTGGCCACCTCCCGGGCCAGGGTGCAGTAGTACACCAGGGTGGGCACGGACCGGATGGCCATGGCGAAGCCTCCGGCACCCGTGGTCTCCTGTCCCAGTACGCCGTGGGCCAGGCAGGTCTGCTCATCAAACAGCCGCCCGGCGTCCTCGCCGGCCCGGATGGTGGTGATGATGTAGTCCACTCCCGTCAGGGCGGCCCGGGCGTCGGAGGTGACCTCAAAGGTCAGGTCCGGGTCCAGCCGACGAGCCAGCTCCCGGGAGATCTCCCCGTAAGTCTTCAGCTTCTGCTGGTCGTTGTCAAGCAGGACAATGTGGTCCACCCGGATGTCCCGGGCGCTCTTCACGAGAGATTTGGTCAAAAACGCGGAGCGGGCACCGGCCCCGCCGATCACACACAGTTTCACGAATAGTCCTCTCTTCTGCCGTTACCGGAATTTGCCGATCTCCGCCTTCAGATAGTCGATGGTGTCGGAGATCATCTGGCGGTTCTCTCCCACGGGGATGCGGTCATACAGGGTGTCGGCATATTCCAGCACCATGTCCACGTTGATCTTCTTGTCCATCCGACGGATGAACTTGTGGTAGTTGTTGAAATAGATGTCCCGCAGGGTCTTCTCCGGCAGGTCCAGGCCCACGCAGTTCTCCTCAAAGGCAACGAAGGGCTCGTCAGTCTCCATCACCCGGCGCAGGCAGGTGACGGTCTCCCTCCAATGGTCGGAGAAGGTGTCCGTGCCGAAGAGGATCTTGTGGGAGTACTCCGAGAAGAAGCTGCGCCAGTACTCCCGGTCCTTGGCAAAGTTCTCAAACATCTCCCATCCCGGAGTGATGTCAAAGAACAGGTTGGGATAGCGGTCCAGCATCTCGCAGCACAGGCCCGGCTGGTCGGAGATGAAGAAGAAGTGCGGGATGCACAGGTTCAGATTCGGATGCTTGCGCAGGAAGCCGAAAGTCTCCTCATCGATCTCGAACTTGTGGGGGAAAGTTCCGTCGCCGTAGAAGAAGTCCTTCTCCACCGCCCACTGGGGCAGCCGGTCCCGATACCAGAACTCGATGGGGTCGTTGATGTGATACAGGATAGGGAATTGGGTCCGCTGGGCGTAGTCGAACATTTTGTCGTAGTTGGGGGCGTCCAGCCGCAGATTTTGCCGACGGCGCACGCCGGGCTTGCCATCCAGCATCTTGATGCCGTCGAAGCCCGCCTGGTCGAACCACTGGATCTGCCGCAGCAGGTCATCCGCGTCCGGCACCACATCCCCATTGTAGTGGAAGGAACCGAACGCCTGGCAGCGGCCGCCCTCCTTCAGCTTCATCAGGGCGCACAGCAGATTCTGGGCCAGAGCGAAGGGACTGTCGATGACCGTACAGGCCAGGAACGTCCAGTTGGTATATCCGCACTCATCCACCATGGCGATGCACTCGTCGATGTCCTTGGGGTCGAACAGGTGGATGTGGACATCATTGATCGGGTACCGGTAAAACATACGCTCACTTCCCTTTCTTTTTTCGCAGTTTGTCTCAGCCTTTGATGCCGCTGTGGGCAATGCCCTGTACAAACTGCCGCTGGAAAATCACAAACAGTACGATCAGAGGCAGCACAGCGATGACGCCGCCGGCCATGACCTGCTCATAATACGTCGTATGTTCGCCGATCAGCATGGCAAGGCCCGCTGCCAGCGTCATCTTGTCCGCCTGGGAGTTGTTGATCAGGGGCCACATCAGGTCCTTCCAGGTGTTCAGCATGCCCAGGATGGCCAGCGTGGTCAGCCCCGGCTTCACTAGGGGCAGCAGCACATTCCAGTAGGTCCGGAAGTAGCTGCACCCGTCGATGCGGGCCGCCTCGTCCAGCTCCCGCGGCAAAGTGGAGAAAAACTGCCGCATCAGGAACACGCCGAAGATATTGAACAGTCCCGGCAGCACCAGGCCCACCAGGGTGTTGGTCAGGCCCAGATTCACCATCAGCTTGAAGCGGGGGATGATGAAGATCTGACCGGGCACCATCATCAGTGCCAGCATCCCCATAAAGAGGACGTTCTTGCCCGGGAAATTCAGCCGGTCAAAGGCATAGGCGCAGATCGTGACGATCAGGATCTGGCCCACGATCATCATGATCGTCACCAGAATGGTGTTCAGATACAGCTGGGGAAAATTCAGCTTATCGGAGACGATGCTGAAATTCACCCATTGGGGAATCTCCGGCAGGAACTTCATGGGGATCTGAATGGTCTCCTCGTACGTCTTGATGGATGTGAGAAACATCCAGACGAAGGGGCCAAAGGCCAGGAACGACGCAAAGATCAGCACCACATGAGTGGTGAAGCGCGAAAGCCTGCTCTCGTCGTTCAGGCGGTCTCTTTTCTGTTTCATATGGCTGCCTCCCCCGCTCACTCGCCAGATCTGACCCAGTACTTCTTGCCGACCATCTGGATCATGGTGATCACCATGATGATGGCAGCCAGCACCACGGAGATGGCCGCCCCGTATCCCCGCATGCTGCTCTTATTGAAGGCGCACTCGTAGAAGTACGTCACCAGACTCATGCTGTAGGTGTACGACAGCGTCTGCCGGTCCACCATCAGGTAGATGAAATCGAAGATCTGCAGAATGCCGATCGTCACCATGATGACGGAGAAAAAGATCATGGGGGTCAGCATGGGCAGAGTGATCTTAAAAAACACCTGACGGCTGCTGGCGCCGTCCAGACGGGCAGCCTCATAATAGGAGCTGTCAATGCCCTGCATAGCTGCCAGCATGATGATAACATAGTAGCTGACCATGGACCAGACCACCACCAGGATGATTGCCCATCGAACATATTTTACATCACCCAGCCAGGAGATCCGGGAAAAGCCCAGCTTCTCCAAGATCCAGTTGAAGATGCCGTACTGATAGTTGAGAATCCACCGCCACAAGATACCGATCGCTGCCGGGATGGTAATTGCCGGGATAAACAGCAGAGTCCGGTAGATCGTGCGGCCCCGGATCTTCTTGTTGATCTGATGGGCCAGAAAGATGGAGAAGATGATGACCAGCGGCACGCCCACCACGGCATAGAACACCGTGTTCTGCAGCGCCAGCCAGAAGGTGTCATCCTTCAGCAGGTCCTGATAGTTCTTCAGGCCGATGAAGGTCCCCTCCCCGAAGGTCCCCATCTTCCGAAAGCTGTAGAGGATATTCTGAATGAAGGGAATGATACTGAACAGCAGCAGTCCCGCAAACATGGGCAGGATGAAGATGTACGCAGTGCACATCTCCGCGCGTCTGAGCCTGCCGAAATGCCGTGCCTGATTTTTCATGGGCGTTCCTCCTGTTTCCCGGGCTCAGCCAAAGACCTCGTCCAGAATTGCCTGTGCCTCCGCAGCCCCCTCATCCATAGCCTCGTCCACAGTCTTCACCTGACCGAATGCCTCCTGCATGGCGTCATCCACGATGGTGGTCCAGTCAAAATTGCCGTTGGAGGGATAGGCAAAGCCGTTGGCGGATGCGTCCATAAATACCTGCGCGTTGATATTTTTAAAGTTGGCCACATACCCCTCCTGTGCGGACAGGTACGCCGGGATGTCGATGCCCTCTTCCGCCTCGTGGCTCATGGCCTCTTCGCCGGTGATGTACTTCATCAACTCCCAGGCGGCTTCCTTGTTCTCGCAGTTGGCAGACATAACATAGCCCAGACCGCCCATGTTGGTCTTGTTGTCCACAGCCATGGAGGGCATCTGGATCAGCTGGACATTGCCGTCTGCCGCCAGAGAGCTGTCCTCCAGCACGCCGGACTTCCAGGAGCCGATGAAGACGATGGCCGCCTGGCCGGAGATGAAGAGGTCGGTGCCCTTGGTCTCCGTCAGCACGGAGTAGGGAGCCATCTGCTCATCGTTCATCAGGTCCACTACCTGTTGGATGGCGTCCTTGGACTCCGGCAGGGCGATGCCGCATGTCTTGCCGTCATCGCTGAGGTAGTTGCCGCCGTTCTGATACAGGAAGTTCATCCAGGACGGCTGGGCGTCCAGCTCCATGACGATGGGGTACTCGCTGCCTCCGGCGGCCGCGATGGCGTCCCGCAGCTGGGTGGCGATGTCCCGCATGTCATCCCAGGTCCAGCCCTCCTGGGGCAGCTCCACACCGTAGCGGTCAAACAGCTCGGTGTTCAGGGCCACCGCCACAGCATCCAGCCCCTTGGGCAGGGCGTACTGCTGGCCGTTCACATTGTAGGCGTTCACACGCCCTTCGGCATAGACGCTCATATCAAAGCTCTCGCCCTCAATGTAGCTGTCCAGAGGCTCCAGAACCCCGGCGTCCACATATTTCTGGACGTAAGTGTTCATCCAGAACACATCCGGGGCCTCATTGGTCTCCAGAGAGGCATCCAGCTTGGTCCAGTAGGTGTCCCAGGGGATCTGCTCGATGTTGACTTTGATCTCTCCCTCGTGAGCAGCGTTAAAAGCGTCCACATTTTCCTGGATCACCGGCAGCTGGGCCTCATCCCACAGGGACAGGGTCAGGCTGACGGGACCGTCGGAGCTTTCGCCGCTGCCGCCGCAACCGGTGAGAGCTGTTGCGGAAAGGAGCAGCGTCAGTGCCAGGAGCAATGCTGTAATCTTCTTTTTCATACCGATTCTCCTTTTGTTGATTCGTTTCCTTGAACACCCCATTCCGAGGGATCAAACAGATTTGGCACCGGATCGCTGAGCCGGCGGCAGCTCTGCCGCTCCACAATGGAGTGAGGCAGCAGAATCTCCGAGTGGATCGACTTCGGCGGCTGGCGGAACAACTCTAGAGATTTCTCGATGAACACATCGATGGGTTGATGGATGGTGGTCAGCGCCGGACGGATCCGGGTTGCGATGGTCAGGTCGTCATAGCCCAGGACCGATATATCCTCAGGCACCCGCAGCCCCGCGTCGTACAGGGCCGCCATGACGCCCACCGCCAGCTCATCGCTGAAGGCGAATGCTGCGGTGAATTGCTTTTTCTCCCGCAGGGCTGTGGCCATGGCTTGGTAGCCGGCCTCGAAGGTGACGCCGCCCCGGAGTACCAGGGACTCCGGGAATTCCAGTCCCCGCTCCTCCATCGCCTTGCGGCTGCCGGTGATCCGCTGGAACCCAGCGCCGATCTTCTGCTCGTCGTCCGAGAGGAAGAGAATCTCCCGGTGCCCCAGATCCAGCAGGTAATTGGTACCCTCATAGGCGGCGGCGATGTCATTTACATGGACTCGGTCGGACTGGTGGTCCAGGGCCACGCCGCCGCACATCACCGTCCGCAGGCCGCAGCTTTGGAGATACTGCAGGATGCCGCTGTCGATCTCCTCCTCAAAGTAGATCACGCCAACGGGATGCATCCGGCTCACGAAGTTCCGCACTGTCTCCGGCGACTGGGGGTTATAGCGCAGCAGCATGAAGGTGTATTCGCTCTGCGGCTCCTGCTCCAGCAGCTCCGCCAAGGTGCGCCCGTAGAAGTCAAACCGCAGATGGGTTAGCAGGATCAGGATGATCTGCTTGCGGGGCCGCCGGACCACCGGACTTCCGCCCAAGGAGAACAGGGCGCTCTCCACCTTGCTGGCAATCTCAGAGCTGACGTCCTCAGATCCGTTAATATAGCGAGAGACGGAGGCCGGTGACACACCGGCTTCCTCCGCGATTTTCCGGACGGTGATCTTCATAGAGCCCTTCCTCACATTTTATTTCTGAAACAAATTTTTTTGCTAGTACTATCCTGTGATTGGTTTTGTTTTTTATCTGTTTTTTTCCTGTAAAAAGATTATAACTTTTCCTCAAAAGCCTGTCAATATTACGAATCTCCCAGTTTTTTATCTCCGTTTCCGAAATATATTTCTGAAACATTTTTGATTTATTCCATGTTCAACCGATTTCCTCAAAAAAGCAGTCCACTGTTATCGAAAATTTTACGCAAATTTTATCTGTGCAGTTTTCCGTGCTTTTTTTCAAGATCAGCCTCTCTCTTGACATTTATTTTTCTTTCTGCAATACTTGCAGATGATAAATCAATTCTGAGGGGACTTCTCCCAAAGGGAGGAAACATTTTGAAACAAATCACATACAGTCAGCCGGATCAGTCACCGCTTTTCCGCCCCATCTTACGCTTTTCAATCCCCCTGATGCTCACCGGCCTCTTGCAGCTGGCCTATAACACGGTGGATTCCGTAGTGGTAGGCCGCTATGCCGGCAGCACTTCTCTGGCAGCAGTAGGGGCCACTACCTCTATTATCTTTTTGCTGGTGACGCTGTTCAACGGCGTATCCATCGGCACCAACTATCTCACCGCCCGGTACTACGGTGCCGGGGATCAGGAGGCCATCTCCCAGACGGTCCACTGCTCCGCCGTCCTCAGCGTGATCCTGGGGCTGATGGCCGGTGTCGTGGGGATTCTTTTCTCCACACCGCTGCTGGAGCTGGCCGGGGCTCCAATGGATGTGCTGCCGCTCTCCTCTCTTTATTTGAAGATCTACTTTCTTGGCATCCCCGCCCTGGTAGCCTATAACTTCGGCAGTGCCATCCTGCGGGCAGTGGGGGACACATTGTATCCCCTAATCTTCATGATCGTTTCCGGTGCGATGAACGTGGGACTGAACCTGCTATTCGTTATTGTCTTTCATCTGGGTGTGGCAGGTGTGGCTATCGCCACCTCCGTCTCTCAGCTGCTCTCCGCCGTTCTGGTGATCATCCGGCTGTGCACGATCAATTCCATATGCCGTCTGGACCTGCGGAAGATCCGCCTCTACCCCGACAAAGCCGCGCTCATGTTGAAGATCGGCCTCTCCGCCGGCATCCAGGGCATCATCTTCTCCATCGCCAACGTGATGATCCAGTCTGCCGTAAACTCTTTCGGCTCCGCCGTCATCGCAGGGAACTCCGCCGCCTCCGGGCTGGAGAACTTTATCCACACCGCCCAGAACACCTTCTATCAGGCTACTATCACCTTCACCAGCCAGAGCCTGGGGGCCAAACGGCCTCGGCAGGCGCTCCAGGTCTTTTGGATCTGCATGGGACTGACGGTGGGCCTGGGTCTGGTGATGTGCGTGCTGCTGCGGCTCTTCCAGACCCAGCTGCTGGGCATCTACGTCAAGCCCGCGGATGACGCCTATGAGGCCGTGATGGCCGCCGGTGTGACCCGGGTCCTGGCTATCAGTCAGTTCCAGTGGATAGGCGGCATGATGGAAACCGCCTGCGGCTCCATCCGCGGCTTGGGCAAAACCATCAACCCCACCGTCACCACACTGATCGGTGCCTGTGGACTGCGGGTCATCTGGCTGTATACCATCTTCAAAGCTGTGGGGACCATCGAGAGCCTGTACTGGTCCTATCCCGTCTCCTGGACGCTAACCTTGGTCATCCATATCGTTTTCCTGCTGATCTACAAGCGCCAGCTGGAAGCCCTACAGAAAGGAGAAAACGCCTGTGCGCCACCTGTTTGATCTGGACTCCCCTGTGATGTCCGCCCTGTCCACCCTGCTGGACTTCTTCGTCCTCAGCATCCTCACTCTGCTCTGCTCCCTGCCAGTGGTCACCGCCGGGGCCTCCTGGTGCGCGCTATATAGCTCCATGGTAGACATGGTGGCCGGTGCCCCGATGCATATCCGGGGGTACTTTTCCCACTTCCGGCAGCTCTTCAAGCCCGCCACGAAATGTTGGGTGGCCATCCTGGCTTTGGCGTATCTGTTCTATCTGGACTTCCAGGCCATCGGCAGTCTGCCCCCTTCTGTCCAACTCTTCTTCTGGGGAGGCGTGCTGTTTCTGGTGTTCTGCCTGCTGATGGCCTCGGCCTTCCTGCCGCCGGTAATCAACGCCAATCCCTCCCTTCGCTTCCTGCAGCTGTGGAAGGCGGCCCTAGTCCAAGGCATTGGGCGGCTGCCCCGGTCTCTGGCAATTTTGGCAGTGCTGGTCATCCCTGCTGTAGTGCTGTTCTTCTCTCCCCGGTGGTTCTGGCTGCTGATTTTCGTGTGGTCTTTCTTGTGGCCAGCAGCAGCGGGCTACCTGTGGGCCCGACTTACGGTTCGGCTATTCGGGCCTCTGGTCAATTGATCAATAAAGGCCGACGGTTGACCTTCTCCAAAACGCTGAAGCCCGCAAGTCTATGCCAAAATGGCGTAGGCCGCACCCCTATTTCTATTCATTCGTTTTTTGAGCAAGGTGACATTCCCACCTCTTTACCATGCAGGAAGAGAATCGCTGTTGCACCCTTGGCAGCCGCTATCTTCACAAGGAAATAGATGACGTATCTTTTATGCGGCCAGGGAGAGTGTCACTTCGGAACTGCTGGCTGATACTATTTGGACACTGCCGAAGGAAGAATGTAACAGAATCCCCCTGTATACGAAGATCCAACATCGAGTCTTATTCTGACGGCCTGTTTCGAGCGGAGGCTGTCATTCTCAAGCATTTCCGATCCCGTGTAGAACGGGCGTATCCCAGTTCATCTCAGGTACAATCCGGTGCTAGGGTGCTGATTCTAGTGAATCGGGGATACTTCGCATTGGAGGAGCACATCGGCATAGCTGCATCGGCAACATAGCAGCTGCCGGAAATAGTCTGTGACATACGACAGGAGGGATTTCATTGAAGATTATTTGTGCGAAAGACTACAGTGACTTGAGTCGCAAGGCCGCCAACATCATCTCCGCCCAAGTTATTCTGAAGCCGGAGAGTGTGCTGGGCCTGGCTACGGGTTCCTCACCGCTGGGGGTCTACCGCCAGTTGATTCTCTGGTACGAAAAAGGAGATCTGGACTTTGCGGAGGCAACCTCGGTGAATCTGGACGAGTACCGGGGGCTGTCGGCAAACAATACGCAAAGCTATCGCTACTTCATGCATAAGAACTTCTTCGACTACATCAATATTGCTCCCGACCATATCCATATTCCCGATGGCATGGCTGCGGATCCGGATGCGGAGTGCCGCCGGTACGACCGTCTGATTGCGGATTTGGGCGGTATCGACCTGCAGCTTCTGGGGATTGGCCGTAATGCCCATATCGGTTTCAACGAACCGGACGATCACTTCTCCAAATACACTCACCAGGTTGACCTGACGGAAAGCACCATCGCCGCGAACACCCGCTTCTTCGAGCGGGAGGAGGACGTTCCCCGGCAAGCCATCTCCATGGGGATGCAAGCCATTACCCAAGCCAGAAAGATCCTTCTGATCGCCAGCGGTGCCGATAAGGCCGACGCCATTTACGCCAGCTGTTTTGGACCGGTGACTCCCGGAATACCAGCTTCCATTCTCCAGCTCCATCAGGATGTTACGGTCATTGCCGACAAAGACGCCCTCTCCAAATGCCCGCAGCAAGCTTGGGCGCAGAAAGCCCCGAGCAAAGAAATCCACACTGGGTTTCTTTTCAGATAAGCAGCAAGGTATTTCTCCAAATTGTCTGTCCCTGTCCACCAGCTTCAGCTCTGCTTGTTATCTTCGAACCCTAGTGATTGCCCCAATCCCGATGTTCTTTGCAAGCAGACTCATTGTAGCCATTATGACCGCTATCCTCACAAGGTGTTCGCTATGTGTTCCAAGAGCAGGTCAACACCTATCTGACCACCGGTCCAGTGAAAGGCCGGACACTCTCACGGCACAGACACACCACTCCAGCCTGTACTGTCTCCATTTTTCCGCCACTGCTTTGGAGGCGGCGAGACCAGAGGCGTATGGAATACAACTCTTCCCAAAGAGAAAGCCGGGTTCTCCCTTTCGTGAGAGCCCGGCTTCAGATTCTTTAGATTGAGAAAGACTCAGAATTCCAAGTTCTTGCCGTCGTTGCCGAACAGGTGACACGTACTGCCGCTGAATGAGAAGTCAATCTCCTTACCAATGGTGAAAGCATCGGAATAGTTGCCGTTAATATCTGTGGTAGGGACAATGATGACCATATCTCGACCGTTCACATTGGCGTGCAGGTGGATCTCACTGCCCATCATCTCAAATACATCCATCCGGGCCTTGACAGAGCCGGACTCACACTGCAGGGAGATATGCTGCGGACGAACGCCTAGTGTGACATGCTGCCCCGCCACGCCCTTAGCAGCCAAACGTTGTTGCTTGTTCTCGGACAGCTCTACAGTCATGCCATCCAAAACGACAGCATAATGGCCGTCCCTTCCAACCAACTCCGCATCAAAGAAATTCATCTGCGGCGTACCGATGAAGCCAGCCACGAACAGATTGGCAGGATGGTCAAAAACCTCCTGAGGCGTACCGATCTGTTGGATGAAGCCATCCTTCATGATAACGATCCGGTCCCCCAGAGTCATAGCCTCTGTTTGATCATGGGTAGTATTGATCTTCTGGCGCAGTTTGATAATCTCTGCGCGCATCTGATTACGCCGCTTGGCGTCAAAGTTGCTGAGAGGCTCGTCCATCAGCAGGATCTTGGGTTCCCGTACGATAGCGCGGCCAATCGCCACACGCTGCCGCTGCCCACCGGATAAAGCTTTTGGCTTGCGGTCCAAGTACTGCGTAATGTCTAGGATCTCCGCCGCCTCACGCACAGCTTTGTCAATCTCGCTCTTAGGGCGCTTGCGCAGCTTCAGTGGGAACGCCATATTTTCATACACTGTCATATGGGGATAGAGCGCGTAGTTCTGGAACACCATAGCGATGTCCCGGTCTTTAGGGGCTACATCGTTCATCAACTTCCCATCAATGTACAGTTCTCCGCTGGAGATCTCCTCCAGCCCCGCCACCATTCGCAGAGTGGTCGACTTGCCGCAACCAGAGGGGCCGACCAACACGATGAACTCCTTGTCCGCCACATCCAAGTTAAATTCCTGAACAGCCACAACCCCCTCATTGGTCACCTGGAGCTGGGCCTTTTTCTCCTCGCCGCTCTCGTGCTTCTTTTTGGACTTCTTGTGATCGTTCGTTGCGGGATAGATCTTCTTCACATTTACCAAAGACAGTCCTGCCATCTTTCCCGGCTCTGACCGCTCCGCCTCCGCGGATGCGTTCTCACGCGGTACCGCGATGGGCGCCGCGCTTTACAACAGGTCTCCACACTGCCGCACCGTGAGCCGTACCGGTATGTATTTCCTCCTTTTTGGCACCCGCACAGCTGAGAGATGGAGAGCATATGCAGGCTTTTCAATTTTGTTGGGAACTCCAACACCAATAGTTTACGTGTTTTTTTGCCGTCAAGGAAGATCGCAATATCAACAATTTTCCCCTTGAATTTTTGTTTAATATAAGCATTTGATTTTTCATGATCTCTCAATTCATGTGCTCACTCCTCATGGCAGATGATCCATTCCCATCCGGACAGCCTTGAACTGTAGGCGCTACCTTGTTATGACGGCCCCAAGTCTTCAATCCTTTGCTCCACTCCGCATTATCTTTGAAATCAGAGCGGATATGTCCGTGTTTCCGTCTCGAAGCACCTTTATTCTTGAGCCAGGTTGACACCGCAAAATGACGGGAACTCCGAGAAAAAGAAAGCCGCCGAAATCAGCCGGGCCTAAGCTCCTTTGATCATCCGGCGCCTTCTATTGGCAGAGCTATTGATAACTTCTCCACCTTTCACTGCGATAGAAATATCTGCCCCGGCAGGATAGCACAAGCCGCCCAGACAATATCCGTGGACCGCGCAGATCAAAAGGACCCGCAGGTCATACAATGCCTGTGCCCCGTCGTAATAAGTCTCCTGCGTACTAGTTATGTCCTTATCCAGAATACTCTGATAAAATAATTTTATATCTACTCCCACACCGAAAGTCTTCAGTACAGAATGAAGAACAACATACCCAAAGATCGTCCTCGTAGTTGATATAATCACAAATTCGTATGCATTCCAGAACTGGATGACTCCTATCTTTACGCTGATTTGCATTTTAGCAGGTTTCAAAATTGCAAAGCTTGACCCCAATAAAGGCATTACATTGGAGGGGTAGCCTTCTGTATATGCTACAAGTCACCGGACCGCGTCTTTCGACGCGACCTGGTGACTACAATGTGCCCTCAACGCTCTGTCAGTCCACTGCCATAGTCAATTGGGATAGAATCTTGCACCTTTAAGGAAACTGAGAGGGCGATCACCTCAAAGTCCTCCGGTAGTTGGACAGGCGCCATCTGTTGGTGTCCAAGATCCGGCGCGCCTTCCGCCCCGTCTCCCTGCCGTTGCCGCTGTCGATGACGCAGATATCATTGCCCCTCAACTGCGCCATGCCGAGTTGAGGATGGCGCTAGGAGCCATAGGCTGTTTCCCGTCATTCAGCGCAGACGGGGCCTCTCGGCCACCGTGGTGGAGCTGAACAAATATCCTAGCGCCGTGACAGTGGACCCGCTCCGTACTACGTATATGTTTACGGGTGGCGGTACAGAGCTGATTTGGATTGCAGGCGCCGCTGGTTTCATCCATCCGAGTAAATTCCGTGAAAATCAGGCCGCAACCGCCTCTTGCTCGATCCTCATAGAATCGGATCAGTTCCAGCGATACCTCGCCGTCCCAGGACGCCAATCCGTTTCCCATAGCCGTCATTGCGACACGGTTGCGGATCTCTACTCCACCGATACATCCCTTTTCAAATAATTTCTGACAGCGCATTTCCTATGGTTCACTCCTTATCAAATTTTCCCCGGAACCGGTTTTGAGATAAGGCATGGTTTTGGCTCCTTCTGCGCTCCTGCACGTCCGCTTCCCCTGGTTCTTTTTCTAAATCCGCCAGGATACCATTGATGAAATACTCCCCGCCAGATACCTGAATGAGTCCTTCAAGTCACGATACGCACTGGAGGCGGGGTAATATCCAATCGGGCGGGTGGTGAGTCGTATCTTTACGCCTTCCGAACAGGTCCCTCTGGTAAAAATATTAAAAGACCGCTATATGAGATCCTGATCGAACATACAGGGTTTCCTACATGTGATATTGATTCCCAGAATTTTTCGGATGTGGTCTTCCCGCCCCCCCATTTCACAGCTCGGGCAATCAAAGTTCCCACTACGTTCATTTCGTGTATAGGGCCGTACTTCTTAATTTCTAAAGCAGAATATGAGGGTTATATCCCCTTAAAAAGCAAGTTTATAATCCCCACACTGTATAAATACAGAGGTGAAGCAAATGATTATCTTTCATCGCCTGTGGGCTACTATGGAAAGCCGCGGTATTTCTATGTATCAGCTTAGAGAAAAATGCGGGATTGACAGCAAAACGATCCGCAGACTTAGAGCAAATGAAAATATTGAAACAAAAACTTTGGATAAGTTGTGTTCTGCTCTTCATTGCAATTTGGATGATATTGCTGAATACAAGGAATCCTAAACTGTTTTTGAGCATATAGTCACAAATCCTTTTGCAGTCCCTGCAGGCCAGCGTGCTACCAGAGCCATCAAAATAAATACCTGAGAAAGTATCGAAAGTAATCCGGTATATTTTAAAGCAGACAATGCTGAGTATCTCACAAGAAGTCTGGACCTTACTGTGGAAGTAAGAGAATTTTACGCCAAAAAAGAGTTCGCGCCATACATCACAAAAATTAGAAGAAGGAGAATAGTAACGCCATTCTCCTTCTTTGTTTTAGGCTTCAAAGCACAGGAAATATGGAGCCTATGATCCGAGTTATCAAGGAATATTTTAGATGTCAGATGGAGGGGCCCGCAGCCAAGAGAGCCCCTCCGGAACCATGTGTTGCTTCAACTCGCCGCCAGAAATCCCCAATTATTTTTCTGGTATTTCCACCGGGATCAGTCGATGTTCCAGTACATCCACCAACCCCATATCCGTCAATCCAAGTTCCGGCACTGTGGGAAGCGAGATAAAGCTCAAAGTCATGAAAGGGGCACTCCCGCGGCATCCCAGACTTCGGGCCGCAGCATTTAGCCCGTCCAATTCCCTCATAACCGTGCCAGCATCCTGCTCACTCATCAATCCGCCGATGGGTAAGCGCATTTTTGCCATCACCTCGCCGTTACGGACCACACAGAGTCCGCCCTGCATTTCCTGAATCACCTTAACACTCTGTGCCATATCCAGCTCATTGACACCTACTACCACGATGTTATGGTGATCGTGGGACATGGAGTAGGCCATAGCCCCTCCCGGAGGCCAAAGCCCCGTACAAATCCCACTCCCACACCGCCAGTTTTTCCGTAGCGCTCTACAATGGCCAGCTTTAAAATATCATGTACCGGATCTGCCAGTATTTCCCCATTAACGCAGGGCAACGTTGCGATTAGCCGTTTATTGATAATCTGCCGGTCAATCAGATCTATAACTGTAACTTGCGTCTGGGGACGATCCGTTCGAGCGGGGACCCGAAAGCTCTTTTCCGTAATCAGCTGTTTCAGCTTTACTGTATTTTTCAACCATTCAGGATATTCCCCAACTTCACATGTCTGGATCAGCTTGCAATCTTTCGCTACCAGGCGCCCCTCAAAATACACCTGGCTAGGCTTCATTTCCCGCAGATCCTCCACCAAAAGAATATCCGCTAGGCGGCCCGGCGTAATAGATCCGATCTCATCTTCCAGCCGGAAATGCCGGGCGGCGTTGAGCGTAGCCAGCTTCACTGCGTCTATTTCTCCCACACCCAATTCCATGGCCCGGGCAACATTATAGTTAATGTGGCCCTCCCGTTGGATCTCTCCAGCATGCTTATCATCTGTACAGAACATCAGATTGTCCAGAGGCAGCTTCTCTCAGTACACCGCCGATGAGGGCATCCAAATTGCGTTCGGTGCTGCCCTCCCGAACCAACACACTCATACCCACCCGTAGGCGTTGGAGAAGTTCCTCCTCGGTAACGCACTCGTGGTCATCAGAGATCCCAGCAGAAGCATATACATTGAGTTCCTGCCCCAGGCGACCGATGGCATGACCGTTTACGATTTTTCTCCGCGCCAAGGTATCCGCAATCTTTTGCGATGAATTCGTCTTTCACCAGCAGGATTTTAGAGGGATCCAGCTCGCCCAGACTAATGGATTCCTGCCAGTCCATAATAGCGCGTACCTCTTCGGCCCCCATATAGGCTCCGTTAGTCTCTAGGCCCGGCGCTGTAGGTACTCGTGAGGAAACTTCAATAAGCATCCGGTATGGCAGGCGGGAAATAGAATCCAGCATAGCCTTCAATCCATCCGCTCCTGCAACGTTTGCAATCTCCATAAGATCCGCGCACAGTGTAGTAGTCCCTTGAGGCACCACCACTGAAGCCAGAGCTTCTGGTGAAAGCATAGTTGACTCGAAATGCATGTGAGTATCGATGAGCCCCGGCACCGCGAACTGTCCGCAACACTCCACTACTTCCTGGGCCTCCAGATTTGCTTCTGGTGAAATGGAGATAATCCGGCCGTTTTTGATATAGATATCTGTGTTATAAATCTCCGATGAATATACATTCACCAGTCGAACATTCTGTAATTTCAAATCACAAGGGTGCTTCCCAAGCCCCGTCTCAATGGTATCTTTAATTTCTTCAAAAGTGCGCATGGCTTTTTCCTTTCGTTGGATTTCCATTGCGTTAGCCCCAGCCTCCCCGATAGCTCATCATAATCTTTCGTGATAACTCCGGGAAGAGACTTGGTCCCTAGATATTTTATAGCATCTGCCTAGCGTCTTTCAGCAAGGGAAGAAAGAAGTGAATTCTTGGGGATAAGGCCAGTTATGGGTGACAGCAGAGCCTCCTTGATCCCATAAATAGTGATGCTAATGTTTTCCCAGCAGATAATACTCATGGTGCTCAGGCTACAGTGGAATACAGTGTACAGGTCCAGAAGGAATCCCAATCACTGGTGCGGCACATGCGCTGCCAGTATGCGCTCCGCATGGCCCGCAAAAAGTGTTTCTGTGATTTCGATGTTTTCTTACTCTGCCAAGATGTCTCCCCAATGGCGTGTCACTAGTTGCCACAACCTGTTCACTATTTTACACAGGTAGACAGAGATATAATTAGGAATTATTCCCACCATTTTACTTTGCATTGACACCGACTACCCGCTCAACGGCGTTAAGAATATTTTCATAACCGGTGCAGCGGCACAGATGACCGGAGATTAACTTACGCAATTCGTCCCGGGTATACTTCTTTCCGGAATTGACGATTTCCACTGCGGTAAGAATGAATCCCGGAGTACAAAAACCACACTGTACTGCAGCTTCGTCCACGAACGCCTGCTGTACAGGGTGCAAGCAACCGTTTTTTGCCCGCAGCCCCTCTACTGTGATAATTTCTCGTCCATCTGCCCACAAGGTCAAATAGATGCAGCTATTAGTTGCCTTTCCGTCCAGAAGAACCGTGCATGCGCCGCACTCCCCAACCCCACAACCTTTTTTTTTTGACACTGGTGAGTCCAAGGCGCTGGCGTAATGTGTCCGTCAGGCACTCATCCTCACGGACAGCCAGCTCCACTGGTGTTCCGTTGACTATCATGTGGATCACTTTCATTCAAAATTCCTCCTGCTTGTTTGACCGCCCCTTCCACAGCTCTCTGGCTCAATTCCCGAATCAACTGCATCCGTAGCTCTCGAGAGGCCCTCCAGCTATCTCTTGGGAACAATTCCCGCCCTACTGCATCTCCAAGCAGGCGCAGTGTATGTCGGTCCACAGGCAGTCCTTTCACCAGAGCTTCCACTGCCGGACAGCGCATGGGAACTGGCGCCGCCACACCAAAAGCGATCCGCACTTCCCGAAAGGTCTTTTTCCCCGCATCTAGCTCCACATACGCCGCGCAACCCAAAGTGGAAATCTCCAGGGCATCGCGCCTTCCATACTTGATGTAATAGCTGCCGCATCCCGGCCGGATTATAGGAATCCGCACCGCCGTCAGCAGTTCCCTTTTTCGGTCCAAGGCCGTGCGTCCGGGACCAGTATAAAACGCACCGATATCCAGTTGCCGCTTGGTTTGGCTGATATCGGTGAGTTCCAGCCTAGCATTGAGTACCAGCAGCGGCGGCGCACTGTCAGCACTGACTGCGCCATTACAGATATTCCCTCCCAGCGTAGCCACAGTGCGAATCTGGGGGCTCCCCACCTGGTCAGCCGCCTGCCACAAGCAAAAGGCGTGCTCCCGAATCACTCCAGTTTCATGGAGTTGGTCAAAGCAGGTACCCGGCCCTACCACCAGTTCTTCCTTCTCCCGGCGCACACCCTGAAGCTGCGGCAGGCGGTGAATACTCAGCAGAGAGCAGTCTTTCCACTTCCGCTCCCGAACCTTGATTAAAACATCCGTTCCGCCGGAGATAACAATGGCATCCGGATGTTCTGCCAGAAGTGAGAGTGCCTCTCCCAGGTCCTTTGGCTGATAAACTTGTCGAATATCATACATAGCGTATACCTCCCGCTTATGTCTCCGCTATATGCTCGCACGACAGTGGTTGTATCAGTCCAGCTTGTATAAAGGCGTGGATCAGCCGCTCCGGTGTCAGGGGCAGCTCATAGACGGCCACGCCCGTGGCATGGAGCACAGCGTTCCGGATAGCCGGTGCCTGTGGGATCATGGGCGGCTCTCCCAATGCTTTGTTCCCAAAGGGGGCGGAGGGCTCATAGGTCTCCACAAACTCCACATCAATCTGTGGGATGTCCATGGCTGTCGGGATTTTATAGTCCAACAGGTTGTCGTTTCGCATCTTACCAGTCTCAGGGTCAAAAAGCATCTGCTCTGTCAAAGCATATCCAATCCCCATAGCCACACCACCGTGAACCTGAGCTCTAGCAAGCGCCGGATTGAGAATCTGGCCGCTGTCGTGAATCGCTATCACGCGGTTGATTTTAATCTTGCCGATAGGAACATCCACCTCTAAATCAACAAAGCTTGCACCGAAGGCAAATGCGTTATGACGCATGGTGTAGGTGGATTCCGCCGTCAGATGTTCGCTGTTTATCTTTGTGCTGTTGGTGTACTGCATTCGGACTGCCACATCCCTCACCGTCCCCAGGACTGCGCCATCACGGCCTGTAATCCGTCCGCCATCAAGGGCAAGATCTTTGGAATCTGCTTCGTACAAACAGGCAGCCCTGTTCAGGATTTTCTTCCGAAGTATCTCTGCTGTCTGCTTCACCGCACTGCCGGAGACATAAGTCTGGCGAGAAGCGTATGCCCCCGCATCATGGGGAGAAACATCCGTATCCTGGCAGGAGACTACATACACGTTCTCTTCCGGAATTGTGGTAATCTCCGAGGCGATTTGGGCAAATACAGTATCGGAGCCCTGTCCCAGCTCCGTAGCACAGACCTGTATCTGTAGGCTGCCGTCATCATTGAGCAGCATCCGACAGGAAGCTGTCTCCAATTGTATGGGATAGACCCCAGTCTTATAGGCAAACACTGCCATGCCCAATCCTTTCTTGAGATTGGACGATGTATGGTTGAACGCATCATACGCCTGACGCTTCGCTTGCCAGTCCACCAACTCACACCCACGGTCGATGCACCGTTCCAGACCGTTGCTGGCACAGAGAAACCGGTCAAAGGGATCCAAGAAATGCAGGCCCATCATATTCTTTTTTTTTCGAAATTCCACAGGATCCAAATGATACCTCAGTGCCAGATCATCCATCTGGCACTCCATCGCAAAGGCCACCTGTGGAATCCCATAGCCCCGCATAGCTCCCGCCGAGGGCATATTGGTATAGACCGTAGCGGACTCTCCCACCTGCTTGCCCAAAGCAGGATAAAGCTGGAAATAGTTAGTCACCGCATAGGCGGCCACAGCGTGGCCGTTAGAACCGTACGCGCCGCTGTATGCATTCAGGCGAATGCCCTTCTGCGTGATTCGTCCCGTATCATCCACACAGGCCGCCGCCCAGATGTCCATGGCATGACGAGTCCGGCTATTGACAAATGTCTCCTCCCGGCTCATCACAAAGGCCACGCACCGTCCTCCCAGCCGTAAGGTGAATAAAGCCGCCAGCGGCTCATAGAACATATCCTGCTTATTGCCGAATGCTCCGCCCACATAGGGCTTGACCACACGAATCCGGCCTGTGGGGATACCCAGAGCATCGGAAATATGTTTGCGTAGGGTGTGGGGTGCCTGATTGGGCGACACCACTACAATTTTCCGCCCGCTCATATAGGCAAAGCAACAGATGTTTTCAATATGGCAATGTTGCTGGGCCGGTACATGAAATTTTGTTCCTCGTAAATCGACATAGCCGCCGATACATGGATCCATGGAGAACGTTCCCTGATAAAACCGGACATTTTGGCTCTCATCAATGATAAAATCCATGCGCCCCCCCTGATTATCCGGGGATTTTTCATGCAGAGGAATCCCACTGATCACAGCAGCCTCCGGTGTCAGCAGCGGCGGCAGTTCTTCGTACTCTACCCGGATAGCCTCCAGTGCCTTCTGAGCCGCCAGATCGCTCTCTGCTACCACTGCGGCAATCTCATCTCCATAGTAGCGCACTCGTTTGGTCAGTATTCGCTTGTTGGCCACATCGGTATGTGCGGGATCCAAGGAAAGCGGATGTCCACAGGTCGCATACTCCCAGTCCGGCACATCAAAACAAGTTAAAATATCCACTACGCCCGGGATCTTCCACGCCTCGTCCACATCAATAGCGCGTACTGTTCCATTTGCAATGGTGCTGTGAAGAGTCTTTCCCACCAGTGCATTAATAGGAATAAGATCCTCTGTATACTTTGCCGCGCCGGTCACCTTATCCACAGCGTCTAGACGCGGAATGCTATTTTTGATCCCCATGTGCTTTTCTCCAATTCTAGGGCAAAGGACTCCCTCCCACAATCGGATTGGAAGCCCCTGCCCGTTTTTCGGAAACTTGATTGAAATGTACTCCCGATGAATCGTCCTGCCGGGCCTCAGTTAAAAAAGATTTCCAAAAGCAGATACAGTAGGAACACGCCTGTCAGTATCCAAGTGGAAATCGGGAGCTTTCTAGCATTGCCAGCAAAGACCTGTCCGCCAGTGTAAGCCAGCAGTCCGAAGAGGATACCATAGGCGATATTGAAGGTAAACGCCATAAAAGCCACGCAGATGAATACCGGGAAAGCAGTCTTGGTATCACTCAAGTCCACATGCATCAGCGGCTCAATCATAAAGATACCCACCATAACCAGTGCCGGGGCGGTGGCAATACTGGGGATCATCAAAAACAGCGGGGTGAAGAGCAGCGACAGCAGAAAGAACACCCCTGTGGTAATGGCAGTAAGACCTGTTCTTCCGCCCTCAGCAATACCTGTGGTACTCTCTGCACCAAACACCGTGACGGTCTGGGTGCCGAACACAGCTCCTACTGCAGCCCCTGCTGCAGACACAAACAGAGCTTTGCCCGCGCCGGGCAGTTCACCCTTTTTCGTTGACAAAACCAGCCTTGATTCCCACACCTACCAGCACGCCGATACTGTCGAACATATCCACAAACAAAAAACTAAAAATGGCAAAGAGAACACCAATGATAGCCGCCACACCGCCCCCAAACAGGCCATCAAATGTCAGTTGTCCAAAGGTAGGTGCTAGCGCCTCAATGGGGTTTTCCAAAGAGACCAGACCCTGCCATTGGGTATAGGTAGCACCTGTAGCCGGGTTTTCAAAAAGCATACCTGCAAAGGTAATAGCCAATATCCCTATGAGGATGGCGCCTTTGACCCTCATAATAACCAGTCCCGCTGTCAGGAGAATCCCCAATAGAGCCAGAATGACACCGGGATCCTGCAAATTGCCCAGGCACAGCAAATTATCAGGGTCATAGGCTATGATACCAGAATTATGCAGCCCCGAGAATGCAATGAAAAAGCCGATAGCCGCAGAAATAGCCTGCTTAACGCACTCTGGAATGCCGTTAACAATGCGCTCCTGTACACCTGCAACGCTGAGGATACTGAAGGTAACACCTTCCACAAACACACAGGCCAGGGCATTTTGCCATGACAGCCCCAGCGTACCGCAGACTGTGTAGGCAAAATATGCGTTGAGTCCCATGGCAGGCGCTAAGGCAAAAGGAAAATTAGTCAAAAGGCCCATTGCGATGCAGGCGATAGCTGCCGAGATAGCCGTCGCCCATAGTACCGCCTTGGAATCCATTCCTGTTGAGGACAGAATCGCCGGATTTACCGCCAAAATATAGGTACAGGTCAAGAACGTAGTCAATCCAGCAATGATCTCAGTTCTCACATTGGTGTGGTTTTCCTTGAGATGGAATCTCTTTTCCAGAAAAGAACCGCTGTTTACAAGCTGTGTTTCTTTTGCCATTTTAGCACCCCCATTTTCACAAAACTCTGGGGTATTTATATTTTTTTTCGCAGAATTGTGTGCTTGAAGATGCCGTTTGCGTAATACTCCTGAGAATACAAAATGGGTTGACCCACAAAATTGTATCCCAGTTCATCGATGTACAAAAGCGGAGAGCCCTGTGGGATCTGAAACACATCGGCCCGCTCTGCATCCGCAGCCACAGCACTAATTTCAGATAGGTCCATATAAATCTCTGTGCCGCAATATTGTTCCACAAACTCAAATACAGGACTGTCCAAAAAGCGAAAGGTCATATTCTTTTTGCGACGATACTCCGACGCGCAATGTGGTCTACGCAATAGATTGCTGGCGCACCATCAGCTGTAATTAGGCGGACACTGATTACTACATCCTCCCCCGCTTTAATTCCAAGCTTCTGCGCTGTACGAACATCTGCTTTCCCCATCGCATTACGGACAAATGCCACACCAGGTATATAGCCAGCGGAGCGAATCATATCCAGAAATTCCTCTTCCAGATCCAACCGCACCTTCACATCCAACACATGCTGATTGATAATAGTACCAATCCCATGCTTACGGCTGATAAATCCCTCCCGTTCCAGTGTAGAAAGGCAGTCCCTCACCATGGTCCGGCTGATGCCAAAGTGCTTTGCGATATCTGGTTCCGAGGGAAGACGGTCTGCCCGAGAATATATGCCGGACTTGATCTCTTGGAAAATCTCCTTCGTATATTTCTCCGACAACTGCTGAGGTTTGCTCATTTTGAAAGGTATCCTTTCTGTTTTTCTTCACTAAGAACACCTCTCTTTCCTTCCTCTCTCGGAACACACTCGTTTAGAACCGATAAAGCTCCCCAAGAATATGCTGTTGAGGTTGGTGTTTATCATCAAGGTGTCTGTTATATTAGCAATTTTTGTATTTTTCAGTATATCACGAAAAACTCTGCTTCGCAACTTCATTTTGGGAACATGCAAATTGTGTAAAGATATCATGAAATTTTTATAGATAAAGTCTACCATTATCGGATTGATGCCTTCATTTGCATCAAAATAACGGAGTCTTTGGAAGAAAATCTTAGGGTAGGTAACCCTCTGCGTCCTAGAAGTTTTCCCAAGTTTATATTTTTTTGATGAGATAGGCCAAAATGTCGCTGCCTCATTAGCTGCATTCTCCGGGAGCCAACTCCAGAAAAGGAAAACCTATTGGGACACAAGTGTTTCAGTGGGATTGCACAATTTTTGCAGTATTTGCAGGCAAGACTCGGAGGCATTGCGATGCAATGCCTCCGGGCCTTTTTACAAATAGTTGTTAAATAGCAGTCAGCAGATTATTCCTTTATACTCTCTGCTAACCCTTTTGCCGTATCCATATAGTCCTGTGCTTCTTCTTCAAAAGGACTCATTCTTCATCGGCTATGCAAACCAGTTCGCCGCACGCTTTAATGTGTTGCACTTTATTCCTGAATGCTGTCTTTTCCCGCTGAGATGGGCGAGCCCTTGCGCTCATTCCGAGCCTTCAGAGCCTCGGCGTCCTCCTTGGAAGCGGGTCTTGGGAGCGCCCTCGACAGTAGCCTTGGCCTCGGCCAGGCCCTGGCCGGTGATCTCGCGGACAACCTTGATGACCTTGATCTTGGCAGCGGCGTCGAAGCCGGTCAGGACCACGTCGAAGGAGGTCTTCTCCTCAGCGGCGGGAGCGGCAGCGCCGGCAGCGGGAGCAGCCATAGCGGCGGCGGACACGCCGAACTCCTCCTCCAGAGCGTGCACCAGCTCGCTCAGCTCCAGAACGGTCAGGCCCTTGATCTCTTCGATCATAGCGGTAACTTTCTCAGACATTGTAATAGCCTCCTAATTGTAAAATTTAAAAGTAAGAACTTGCCGCCTCAATTACTCGGCGGCGGGGGCAGCTTCCTCGGCAGCGACAGCCACGGGCTCGCCGCCCTTTTCGGCGATCTGCTTCAGGACCACAGCCAGACCGGTAATGGGAGCCAGCATAGTACCCAGGAACTGGGCGCGCAGAACGGGCAGAGCGGGGATGGAAGCCAGAGACTGGATGGTCTCCAGAGAGACGGGCTTGCCGTCCATAAAGCCGCCCTTGATCTCGAACTTGTCGTTCAGCTTCTTGGCATAGTCGCTCATGACGCGGGCGGGAGCGACTACATCCTCCTCACACAGAGCCAGAGACGTGGTGCCGTTGAGCAGATCGTCCAGCTCGTTCAGGCCGGTGTTGTTGAAGGCAAAGCGGAGCAGGGTGTTCTTGACAACGGCGTAATCGACGCCGTTCTCCCGGCACTCTCTGCGCAGCGCGGTGTCCTCCTCAACGGTGATGCCCTTGTAATCCACGAGCACGCCGGCGGAAGCTTTCTGGATCTTCTCAGTCAGCTCGGCCACGATGGCCTGCTTTTCAGATAAGACCTTTGCGTTAGGCATTCTAGTGTTCACCTCCAGGAAAATTGTCGGTGCGTTCAAAAAAAGGAACCGTCCCTGTGCGCAAAGACACAGGGACGGATAGCAAATCAAGTTTGCCGCCCTCGGCAGGATTTATGGCTCATGCCACCTGCTGTCTTTGGAACGCATCTGGTATTATATTTAATTCTCGACGATTTGTCAAGAACTAAATAACAGATTTCCCCAGATCCCACAGGACCGGGAAAAAGGCCCGGAAAAACCTCCGGTTTTTTCCGGTTCTTCCGCCTGCAGCGGAAGACGAAAACCGAATCATTTTGCCGCAACATGTGTGCGGCGAAAATTCATCGTCCCGCGCACCGGGGTGCGCACGCCAGTGACCACGTCGGGCCCCAACAAAAGCCCAGCTTTTGTCGGAAAAGGAAAAACAAACGGAGCGGTATCCGGTTTCACCACAGGCAGAAACGGATGAAGCGCAATTTGTTTTGACGCGGCGATGGGGTGTTCGGAGGAGAGCCAGCTCCCCTCCGAAAAGCCTCAGATCATCTTCGCCGTGTTCATCTTCACGCCGGGGCCCATGGTGGACGCGGCTACACAGCTGCGAATATACTGGCCCTTGGCGGAGGCAGGCTTCGCCTTCACGATGGCGCCCATCAGCGCGTTATAGTTCTCAGTCAGCTTCTCGGGGCCGAAGGACACCTTGCCGATGGGGCAGTGGATGATGTTGGTCTTGTCCAGGCGGTACTCGATCTTACCGGCCTTGACCTCCTGCACGGCCTTGGCCACGTCGGGGGTGACGGTGCCGGCCTTGGGGGAGGGCATCAGGCCCTTGGGGCCCAGGACCTTACCGAGGCGGCCCACCAAGCCCATCATGTCGGGGCTGGCAACAACCACGTCGAAGTCGAACCAGTTTTCCTTCTGGATCTTCTCCACCATATCCATCTCGCCCACGTAATCCGCGCCGGCCTCCCGGGCAGCGTCGGCCTTGTCGCCCTTGGCGAACACCAGGACCCGGACGGTCTTGCCGGTGCCGTGGGGCAGCACGATGGCGCCGCGGACCTGCTGGTCAGCGTGACGGGAGTCCACGCCCAGCTTCACATGGAGCTCAACGGTCTCGTCAAACTTGGCGCTGGCAGTCTTGCAGATCAGCGCCATGCCGTCAGCAGCGTCGTACAGCATGGTCTTGTCGATCTGCTTGGCACTTTCCTTATATTTCTTGCCTCTAAACAATGTTATTCCTCCTCATAGTGGTTCTTCGGAAATGAATCCTCCCACTGTATGGTGCGGCCCCACGGGCCGCTCGCTGTTTGAAACGGTCTGTGAAAGCCGGGCTCAGTCGCCGACGACGACGCCCATGGACCGGCAGGTGCCGGCGATCATGCTCATGGCGGATTCCAGGCTGGCGGCGTTCAGGTCCTTCATCTTGATCTCAGCAATCTTTTGAATGGAGGCCTTGGAGATGGTTGCCACCTTAGTCTTGTTGGGGACACCGGAGCCGGACTCGATGTTGCACTCCTTCTTGATCAGGACGGCCGCGGGGGGCGTCTTGGTGATGAAGGAGAAGGAACGGTCAGCGTACACGGTGATGACCACGGGGATGATCATACCCATGTCATTCTTGGTGCGCTCGTTGAATTCCTTGGTGAAAGCGGCGATGTTCACGCCGTGCTGGCCCAGAGCGGGACCAACGGGGGGCGCGGGAGTCGCCTTGCCTGCGGGGATCTGCAGTTTCACATAACCAGTAATCTTCTGTGCCACGGAGTAGCACCTCCTAAATCTATGAATGTGGTGGCGGCACGGGGCCGTCTTTGGCGGGGCAGTTCAGCCCCTCCCACTTTTCCGCCGGAATGTCCGGCGGGCCGGCGCCCTGGGGCGCCCGGCAGATATTCGATCAGTCCTGGACCTCGACCTGGTCCAGCTCCAGCTCCACCGGAGTCTCGCGGCCGAACATGGAGACCATCACGCTGACCCGATTCTTCTCGGGCTCGATCTCCTCCACCACGCCGGTAAAGCTGGCCAGTGGGCCGTCCACGATCTTCACATGGTCGCCCACATTGTATCTGACCACGATCTCATGCTTTTCCATGCCCATGGCCAGAACCTCCTCCTCCGTGAGGGGGATGGCTTTGTTGGCGGAGCCCACGAAGCCGGTGACGCCGCGGACGTTCCGCACCAGATGCCAGGTATCGTCAGTCATGACCATCTTGATCAGCACGTAGCCGGGGAATACCTTCCGTTCCACCTCTTTGGTGGCACCGGAGTCCGTGACCTCTGTCACCGTCTCCATGGGGACCTCGATCCGCAGGATCATATCCTCCATGCCGCGGCCGTTGACGAACTTCTCAATGCTGGTCTTAACGGCGTTTTCATAACCGGAATAGGTATGCACCACATACCACTTCGCGCTCTCTGACATGTTTCTACCTCAATCAGGCGAACAGGCTGAGGATCATCTGGACAGCGGTGACCATAACAAAGTCAAAGATCCAGATGCACACGCCGATGGCCAAGGAGCACAGCAGCACGGTGCCGGTGTTTTTCATCACGGTCTTCCGGTCAGGCCAGACGACCTTCTTCAGTTCGCTTTTCATTTCGCGGAACCACTGACCGCGGCTTCTTTTCTTCTTGACTTCTTCTGCCATAACGTTTACACGCCCTTTCTCATCATTCGTGACCGTTTACTTGGTCTCGCTGTGGAGCGTGTGCTTCTTGCAGAACCGGCAATACTTGTTGAGCTCGAGCTTGTCCGGGGTGTTCTTCTTGTTCTTCATGGTGTTGTAGTTTCTCTGCTTGCACTCGTTGCATCTCAAAGTGACCTTCACGCGCATCTAACGGCACCTCCTTATTATTGGGGCTCTCTCTCCGGCGGACCGGGAGAGTCCTGATTGCCTCCCTGCAGCTTGGCGGGCAGACCTCCATGGCTGAAAAGCGAAAAAAGCGCATGAAAAGAAAACCCTTTTTCACAGGTAAGAATGATTGTAACACAGGTCAAGGCGCCGGTCAACCTCTTTTTGAAAAAAATGTCAGGTTTTTTCCGCCTTGCGCGGCCTGCCCCGATGTGGTATCCTGTGGGCAGGCAAAACGCGCCATACCGGCGTTTATTCTTCCCTGGAAAGGAGACCACCATGCGCATCATGGCCATCGACTACGGCGACGCCCACACCGGCATCGCCATCTCCGACCCCACCGGCCTGCTGGCCGGCTTCACCACCGTCATCAACGCCTACCGCCCGGACCGGGTGACGGAACAGATCGCACTTCTGGCAAAGGAGCACAGGGTGGAACGGCTGGTGCTGGGGCATCCCATCAACATGGACGGCACCCGCGGGCCCCGCTCGGAAAAGGCCCAGGCCATGCGGCAGCTGCTGGAGGAGACCACCGGCCTGCCGGTGGTCCTGTGGGACGAGCGGCGCACCACCATCGACGCTCACCAGATCCTGATGAGCAGCGGCAAGAACGCCAAGAAGCGGAAAAAGGTAGTGGACGCTGTGGCGGCATCGCTGATTCTAGAGGGCTACCTCACCTATTTAAAAACGCCCCCGGAGGGATAATGGCAAGCGGTCCCGGACGTACCAGCGTCCGGGACCGTTGCACATGTCCCTCATTCCACCGCCTCTTCCGCACAGGCGGGTACAAGCGCCGCGGAGGGCACCAGCAGCCGGAACAGCCGCCGCACCAGCGGACCGCAGAAAAAGATCTGCCAGAAAAACGCCATGGGAAAATTGCAGACCACCGTCTGGAGCCAGGAGGGCACCAACTCGATCCCCGGCTGCTGGAAGATCACCGTAGCCCATAGGCTCATGGCCGGACACATGACGCACACCGTCATGGCGGACCGGGCCAGAACGGCGGCAAAGGGCCACTCCCGGGGCACTGCCAGCCGTGCCGCCAGGCGGGCGGCCAGGGGTTCTCCGACAACTGTGCTGGTCAGGAAGCACAGCGCAAACATCAGCGGCAGCTCCCGCAGGGCGTTCAGGAGCCCGGCGTTTGTAAGACCGCCGTTCCGCAGGCCTGTGTTGTACATCTCCATGGCCAGCACCATGAAAAAGGACATCAGCAGACCGAAGATCACTTTCTGTACAGTTGTTTTTGGCATGATGATCGAAACACTCCTTGTCCTGAGCAGAAAAAGAGGGCGCAGCCTATCGCTCCATAGACTACGCCCAGCGGACTTATTTCTATCTCAGTATTTGTTTTTCCACGATGGGATTTCCATTTTATGATAGCATCTCACGGCAGTCCGCATAATAGGCACCTCTGGAGAAAATTCTCCCTGCAAACACCGGGAGATTCCGGCAGGTTGTACAAGTCTGCCCCCGTGCCGCTTCACCAGGCTGAAGCAGCTCAGCGCTTCAGCTTCAGGAGCTTCTGGATCAGTTCGTCCCGCCGGCGGCTGAATTTGTTAAGCAGGTACGCGCCCCTTGCCACAAAAAACAGCGCGGCCAGAAGTCCCGGCTCCTGAAAGCCCAACCGGGCGAACAGGGGAACGCTGAGGGCCGCCACCGCTGCCAGGGCCACCGCCATCACAGCACCCACCCGCAGCAGAAGTCCGGCGGTGGACACGGACTGGAAATACTGCTCCCAACGCTCTCCCTCTATATGCCCTAGCTTGTGGGCCAGCCAGAAGATACCCAGCAGTAGCGCCACAAATAACAGTCCGGCGGCCACCGTCAGCACCTGGCACAGCACTGCGTAGCCCAGCAGTCTGGTGAACGACATCCCGGCAGACCAGGCCCGGTGGAAATAGAGTCCCAGCAGCGCCGCCGCTCCGGCGCAGGTCAGCAGGCCCCACACCAAATAGAGCCTCTCCCGGTCCTGTCTGAATCGCCAAAAGCCCTTCACGCCCCCCCAGACGAGCGTCAGGGACAGCAGCGCCATCCAGGCCGGATCATCCTGGAGCAGGCAGACGGCGGAGAGCAGCTGGCTCACCAGCACCACCGCGTTTCCCGCCCGGAGTCCGGCGGCCGCCTCCACCTCCCTGTCCCGCTCATCCCGGACCAAATGCAGGTCCCGCACCTGTTTCAAATCTTCGCTTCGATCCATACGTTCTCCTTTTCCAGAGGGCCGGCGGCCTCACATCCGTTTTTCATAGTAGACCTCAGCCCCCAGCAGGGCGGCAAAAGCACCGATGGTCACAGCGTCCAGCGTGATGGTCACCGCCAGAGCTGCCGGGATCCGGCTGATTCCATAGACCACCAGGGCCGCAAGACTCACGATCCAGCAGCCGTTAGCCACAATCCGGTAGGCCAGCCAGGCGCTTTTCCGGCTGACGGCCTGGTCCCGCTCATCCACCCGCGGGAGCCTGGACTCCCGGGACAGAGACCACCACAGATCGAAGCCGCCAGCGGCCAGCAGGAGCACCAGGGCGATCAGCCATTTCGTCTGGAATCCCGTCACCGCCAGGACCACGCCGCAAGCCACCGCCAGAGCCAGACTGAGGATCCCGGCAGCAAAATTCCGCTTATTATAAATGCGCATCTCATTTTCACCCCTTGAACTCATAGTAGAAATCGCTGGCGATCCGGGTGATCCAGCCCACGATAAACAGCACCATGCAGGGAACAGCCGTCTGGATGTAGACTTCCTGTTCACCTGACTGCCACCAACCGATGAAGCACCCGGCCAGTATGACGAAGTTCAGGCAAAACAGCACCCGGAACGTGAGGGCCCGGCTGCGGTACGTGTTGTACCTGGTGCGCTCGTCCCGGTCCTCGTCCCGGTCCTGCCGGGCCTTCTCCCGGTCCAGGCTCCGGAGAATGCCGCTGATTCCGCTGAGGACCATGAACGTTGTCAGCACGGCGTCCTTCAGGTCGAACCGCTCCCAGCCCACGAACAAACAGGTGCCCGGCAGGGCCAGGCCCAGCAGCAGAGCTCCCACGCCGGCCCAAAATTTCTTTTTGTAATAAATTCTCATTGCACAGTTTCCTCCTTACGCTTCGCCGGAACCGCCGTTGCACCGGTACAGAAGGTCCCAAGTCCCGCCGTCACCACCACCGCGGCCACCGCAGCCAGACCGATCCGCTGCCGGTCCGCCAGACAGATGTACAAGATCAGCCCCACGCCCAGCATCAGTTCCAGAATTCCGCAGGCCATACGGCCCTTATGTCCATTCCTCATTTTCCCGGTCCTCCTGTTCCTTGTTCTCCGCCAGGCAGTACAGGTCCTCCACCGTGGTGCGGAACACCAGCGCCAGTCGGTACGCCAGCAACAGGGACGGGTTGTACTGCCCCTTCTCCAGGGAGATGATGGTGCGGGAGGACACGTGGACCAGATCCGCCAGCTGCTGCTGGGTCATGCCTGCCTCGGTCCGGAGCTCCCGTACACGGTTTTTCATGGTCCCTCTCCCCTTTCTATAATTGTGAAGGTCCCTTCTCGTGAAGCATCTTTCACATGAAGGATACTTCATATTATACACAGGCTTCCACACTTGTCAAGTCCCTGCTCCGGTTTTCTTTCCGAATGCAAAACACGGACGGAGCCGCAGCTCCGTCCGTGTTATTTCTGCTCCCAGAGATAGGGCTCAAACAGCCGCCCCAGCCGCTTCACCGCCTGGTTGGCGCCGCCGCGGATCACCACGTCTCCGCAGCCCTCCTGCGTCGTCAGCACCACGCTCCGCTCCATGCCCAGATCCTGCTTCAGCCGCTCCAGCATGGCCTCACGTGAGGCGGATCGCTCATAGATCTTCAGGTAGCTGTATCCGGGATACTCCGCCGCAGGGTAGAACCGCACCTTCACCTGTTCCAACAGGCTCGCCTCCCCCAGTGCGTCATACAGCGCCTGCATCCGCTCCGTCAGATCAATGCCCATGAGGTACACAATGGGGCAATCCTTGTAGTAGCTTCTGCTCACATAATTCCGGTAGGGGGATGTCCGCAGCTTCTCAAAGATCGCCCGCTCCGTCTCGTGGTGGAATTCCCCGTAGTAGATCATCAGGTTATCATCCAGTACACCGTTGAGAAAGCAGTGGATGCCCTGGGCCCGGAACACCGCCTCGCACCGCAGGGCCAGCTCCCTGGGCAGGACGCAGGCATGGAGATACCGCTTCTTCTCCATGTCGTACAGCGCCGCGCCGTCCATGACGATGACGGGCAGGCGGAGCCGCAGGTCCCGGGTGGCCTCCCGCACAGAGGCGGGTGTGCGCATGGTGGACAGGGTGAACTGCATCCCGTCGTCCAGCATCCGGTTCAGGCTCACCCGGCTGTACGGTGTCAGCGTCCCCTGCTCCGTCAGCAACAAGCCGTCCAGGCCGGAGACGAACAGCATATCCCGCCGCTTCCGGCGGGGCAGCTGGAAGGCGTTGACGGCGATGCCCACCGCGATGCCCACCAGCGTCTCCGACGCCCGGTACCAGGCGAAGATCCAGGGGCTGGCATCCGTCACATGGGTGACGGTGATGCTGAGGAACACGATGCCTGAGAGGGCCGCCGCATTGGAGGACTTCAGCACCACGGCGATCCACAGGTTGGGCACGGTCACCGCAGCGATGACGATGTAGCCCACCAAAGTCCCCTGGATATCCAGGGCCATCTCCAGCAGCAGCGTGGCGATGCCGAACACAGAGCCGATGGCTGTGCCCACAATCCGCTGGATGGCCATGCGCTTCGTATCTTCCGCATAGGGCTGAACGCACAGCAGCGCCGCGATGGAGGAATAGATGCGCATATCCTCCCGGTCCACGGCCATGGACACCAGCAGGCAGATCAGCACTGCCGCCGCGGTTTTGACCATCCGCATTCCGATGGGCGGTACGGTGTGGTCCGTCATAAACGACCTCCTCTCTATATCAGGGCTGATCCTGCACGGCCTCCTCCGGCGGCTCGTCCAGCTGCCAGGGACCGTGGATCAGATTCTGAAAACTGTGCATGGCGACCGCGAAATAGAATCCGTCCACAATCCACTCGTCCGTGACGAAGCAGCCGTCCACCTACCTCCGCCGGGCCACCGTGCCGTCCCACTGGTACTCAAACGCCTGCCGCTTCCGGCCGAAAGACCAGAATACCGGCACATTGCCGAAATCGTACAGGTGATGGAAGATGGGCGGAATCCCCAGCGATGCCATAAATGTGATGTACAACGACCCGTGGAAGTGCGAGAGATGGGTGATGGAGCTGGGCAGGCAGCCGAAGTAGTCGCTGACCTGCAGGGCCCACACCAAGAATTTCAGCAGCAGACCCGGCACCAGATGGAACGCGCCGGCCAGCGCGCCGAAGGAGGTGTCCTCCAAGACGTTCTTTACCTCCTGGACTTTGGCATTGAACCGCTGATAGACCACGTCCGCCGTGTCCGATGGGTCGAACCGGAGCTTGATGACCGTGTCCGGGGACATCTCCTTTTTGACGGTCATGTTGACCTCGATCTCCCGGTCCCGGGCACAGGTCCGTTCGCACATAGACCGCCAGCCGCACGTGCAGCAGGCCGAAGTGCTCCATCCCCGCCGCCCGCTTCTGTGTGATATCCTGTTCTGCTCGGGCGATCTCCACTGCGTCCCGGATATAGTTTTGGGCGATGTTCCGGGTCTTCATCAGATAGGGCGACACAGCGAAGATGGGAGACAGGCTCCGAAGCAGGTGGCCGTCGTCCCGGTCCCCAAAGCGGCGGACGCACTCCCCCCCTCCGCCGGATACCGGCGCCGCATAGCCAGCGAACAGTACGGCAGTACCTCCATACAGCACAAGGCGCTGGCCTCCGGCAGCCAGTCATGGACAGGCCAGCCCACTTTCTGCCGGTCCTCCACCACGATGTGGTACAGCATAGGCAGGCTGAACAGAAACCACAGCGGCACCTGGAGGGCACCCGGCCGGTGACGGCGGCGGTGCAGAGCACTGCCGCCGGCGCGTTGACGTGCGGAAGTCAATAGACCACATGCTTCGTTTTCATTGTGCCTTTATTCTACCATTCTTCCAGGATTTTGCAAGCGTATGCGGAAAAAGGCGCGCCGCGAGTCAGCGGCGCGCCCGGTCTCTCTTCACTTCAGTCTTTTACAGTACCGTCTGCATGGAACACCGGCAGCTTTTCCAGAAACTTGATGTCACTGCGCTCTGCGGCCTCACCCTCCGCCAGGACGGCCACTCGGCCGGTGACGGTGCCGCCCGCCAGGGCCACCAGCTGTTCCATGGCGTGAAGGGAACCGCCGGTGGAGATCACATCGTCCATCAGCAGGATCCGCTTGCCCCGGATCAGCTCCGCATCGTCCCGGCCCAGATACAGCCGCTGGGTTCCCGCGGTGGTGATGGAGGTGTCTTCCACGTGGATAGGATCCGGCATATATGCCTTGGGACCCTTTCGTGCGATGAAATACTTCTTCGCACCGGACTGGCGGGCCATCTCATGAATCAGGGGGATGCTCTTGGCCTCCGCCGTCAGCATGTAGTCATAGTCCTCCGCCGGACCAGCTTCAAAAGCTCCCGGGCGCAGGCCACAGTCAGCTCCGCATCGCCGAACACGATAAACGCGCCGATGTACAGGTCATCCGTCACTTTGCAGATGGGCAGGTCCCGGCGCAGGCCCGCCACGGTCATGGGATACGTCATATCAGGTGCCTCCTCTTTCTCATTCCCTCAGGTGGATGGTGCCCGGGAGGCACCGTACATTATTATATAATCTGCGCGGGAAAAGTCAAGAAGGCTCTGTGCCGCCTGCTGACCGGGCCCAGCAGGCCCTTCCCGGAGGAACGCCCCGCTTCCTCTCCGTATCCGCTACGGTAGTCCCTCTCTTTATGAAAGCTGCTTTCACCTATATCATCGGAAAACGGGAGAGAATCGTTGCGCGGATCAGAAAATTTTTCGAGAAAAAGGGCCGGCGGGCGACCGCCGGCCCCTTGCCGCTTATTCCACAGTGATGCCCTTTTCCGCAAAGGCCACCAGCAGGCGGTCCATGTCGGAAGGGATGGAGATGGGTTCTCCCGCGGCCTTAATGGCGTTGGCCACGTCCTTGAGGCCGTTGCCGGTGACCACACTGACCACCGTGTCATCCTTGCCGATGACGCCCTGCTCGCAGAGCTTCTTCACGCCGGCGGCGCCAGTGACGCCGGCGGGCTCTCCGAACACGCCGCAGGTCCGGCCCAGCAGCTGCTGGGCGGCCATGATCTCCTGGTCGGAGACGTTCACCACGATGCCGTCCGACTCCCGGATCGCCGTCAGGGCCTTGTCCGCATTCCGGGGCACGCCCACGGCGATGGAGTCCGCCAGGGTGTTCTCCTCCATGGGCTCCCAGGGCTTGTTCTCCGCAATGGCCCGGTTGATGGGGCAGCAGCCCTCCGCCTGGGCGGAGATCAGCCGGGGCAGGCGGTCAATGAAGCCAATGGCATACAGGTCTTTCAGGCCCTTCCAGAGGCCGGCGATGGTGCAGCCGTCGCCGACGCTGATGGCGATATAGTCCGGCACCTGCCAGGAGAGCTGCTCCATGATCTCCAGGGCCACGGTCTTCTTGCCCTCGGAGAGGTAGGGGTTGATGGCGGCGTTGCGGTTGTACCAGCCCCAGCGGTCAATGGCTTGCTTGGACAGTTCAAAGGTCTCCTCATAGCTGCCCTGGACGGAGATGACCGTGGCGCCAAAGGTCATCAGCTGGGCCACCTTGCCCTTGGGAGCCCGGGAGGGGACGAAGATGTAGGTCTTGAGGCCTGCCGCTGCGGCGTTGCCCGCGAGAGAGCTGGCGGCATTGCCGGTGGAGGAGCAGGCGATCACCTTCGCCCCCGCCTCCCGGGCCTTGGCCACCGCCATGGCGCTGGCCCGGTCCTTCAGACTGGCGGTGGGGTTCTGGCCGTCGTCCTTTACCCACAGGCGCTTCAGGCCCAGCTGCTCCGCCAGGCGGGGCTCCTCGTACAGGGGACTCCAGCCCACCCGCAGGGGGGTGTTGGGCGTGTCCTCCTCCACAGGCAGCAGCTCCCGGTAGCGCCACATGGTATGGTCCTGTCGGGCCGCCAGCTTTTCCTTCGTCAGCCGGGTCCTGATGTAGTCATAATCGTAGACGATGTCCAGAATGCCGCCGCATTCGCAGTTGGTCAGATCCGGCACAGCGTCGTAGGTCTTGCCGCACTTGACGCATTTGCCGTACAGAACGTGTTTCATAGCGTTACTCCTCTTTTGACGTTTCCTCCTCCAGAAGATTCTCAAGAGCCACCCGGGTAGCTTCGATCACAAAGGCGGAAAACGTACATTCTGTTCCACGAATCGCCTCCTCTACCGCGTCAATAACGCTGTTGGGGAAACGAATCGTTTTGTTCGTTGTTGATTCTGGTTTAGGAATTTTGAATTTCCGCATAGCACACCTCGCCATATTTTTATATGACGAATCGTATTGCGTTATGCGCACGTTTATAATATTGCATATTGCATTACAATTTATAGTGCAATATAATACATATTATGGAGGTGGCGGATATGGAACGCGAAAATTTCCCCCAATATTATACGATTTTGTTCAACGGCATCGCCGACGCTCTGAAGGCCCTGGACCAGCAGGAGACCAGCCGGGCCTGGGATATTCTAGTCCGCATTCAGCAGGAGGCTGAGGATGCCTATATCCGCGCGGAGGAGACATAAATAAGCAGGGCGGGGCGGTTGCCCCGCCCTGCGGCGTTTTACAGGTCTTTCAGCAGCCCGGTGGCCTCGTTGAAAGCGTTGATCAGGTCGTCCAGGTCCTTGGCCTGCGCGTGGACGGTGTCCCAGGTGCCCTCCGTGTCGTACCACAGAGCGTTCAGCTCCTCCACGGTCTTGCCCTGCTGCTCCACCCAGGTGTAATACTTCAGGTTGTGGACCCGCTTGCGGTCCGCATAGGTCAGCTCCTGCATGTTGTCCAGCTTCAGCCCCAGCATGTGGAGTGCGTGGTCCATGGCCGCCTCATGGGCATTGTAGGCGCCATACTGGTCGTTCAGCTCCTGGATGCGGCTGCCGTACATGACGGCGGAGTCGGTGAGGACGGTGCCCACCACATCCCGCTCGGTGAACTCATAGTATTTCGCCATCTTGATGCAGCACAGCACGTTGGCGATGCCGGAGATGCCCAGCCAGGTGAGCTTCTCGATCAGCTCGTCGTCCAGGTGCAGCTCGTTCTTCAAATACGCCTGGCCCTCAGGGGTGTTGAACAGGCGCAGCAGCCGCTGGCTGTCCTCATCGTCGATGTCGATGACCATGTCGGTGTTCTTCACGTTGTGGATCCAGGGGATGTGCTTATCGCCGATGCCCTCGATCCGGTGGCCGCCGAAGCCGTTTTCCAGAATGGTGGGGCACTGGAGGGCCTCGCCCACCGCCAGCTTCAGATGGGGATACTTTTCCTTCAGCAGATCACCGGCGCTCATGGTACCGGCGGAGCCGGAGGTGAAAGCCGCGCCGGCGAACCGGTCACCGGGGCGCTTGATGGCCTCGTACACATCCGCCAGGGCGTTGCCGGTGACATTGTAGTGCCACAGGGGGTTGCCCATCTCCTCGAACTGGTTGAAGATCATGTACTGGGGATCCTGCTTCAGCTCGTTGGTCTTGTCGAAGATCTCCTTCACATTGGACTCGCAGCCGGGGGTGGCGATGACCTCGGCGCCGATCTCATGGAGCCAGTCAAACCGCTCCTGGCTCATCTCCGCCGGCAGGATGGCCACGCCCTGGGCGCCCAGCAGCCGGGAGTTGAAGGCGCCGCCGCGGCAGTAGTTGCCGGTGGAGGGCCACACGGCCTTGTGCCTGTTCACGTCGAACTGGCCGGTCACCAGACGGGGGGCCAGGCAGCCGAAGGAGGCGCCCACCTTGTGGCAGCCGGTGGGGAACCACTTGCCCACCATGGCCACGATCCGGCAGGGGACGCCGGTGAGCGCCGGGGGCAGCTCGATGTAGTTGGGCACCGCCTGGAACAGTCCGCCGCTCTCCTTGGCCTCATTCTTCCAGGTGATGCGGAACAGATTCAGGGGATCCACATCCCAGAGGCCCACGGTCTTCAGCCGCTCCCGGATCTTCTCCGGGATGGTCTCCGGGTGCTGCATCTGGGCGATGGTGGGGATGATGATGCGATTTTCCTTCGCCTTGCGGAGATTGTGCTCCAGGCCCGTCTTGTTGATGGTCAGATCAATCATACTTACTTGCCCTCCTGTTGTTTTGTGTCGATATAGGAATACAAAGTGTACTTGGAGATGCCGAAATACTTGGCGATCTTGTCGCCGGACTTGGTCACCAAAAACGCGCCGTTCTGATTCAGGAAGCGGATGGCCCGCACCTTGTCCTCCTTGTTCATCAGGGCCACGGGCTTGCCCACCAGGGACACCGACTGCTGGATCAGCTCCTCCAGCAGATCATTGACGTTGACGATTTTCTCCGGTTCCTCCTGCTGGGGTTCGCCGGTGGAGATCAGATCGTGGACCGCGCTCTCCACCATCAGCAGCTTGGAGATGTCGTAGTTGATGGCCAGAATGGCGGAGACCTTGCCCTTGCTGTTACGGATATAGACTGTGGAGGATTTGAGGATCTTGCCGTCCGGCGTCCGGGTCAGGTAGGCCAAATGGTCCCGAGGCGCCGGGTCATTGGTGGTCAGCTGCTCCACCACGACATAGGAGGCCCCGTCCCCCACCTTGCGGCCTGTGACATGGCCGTTGACAATATAGACAATGGGGTGTTCCGCATTCTGCGCGGACAAATCGTGAATCACAACCTCACAGTTTGGCCCGAACTGGGCCGCCAAGGCATCTGCAATCTGCTTGAGCATCTCCAGCCGGTTGCTCTCCAAGGGGATCACCTTCTCACTTTCCAGAGCGATATTCATATCTGCATCATACCAGCATCCAGCCGAGATTGCAATGTTTTAGCAAATATTTTTTTAGGTCTGCGAAAAAAGTGTTTGATCTCCGCCGGTCCCAAAAATCAGGCGGCATCCACGTCGTTTGCGGATGCCGCCTGATGCTCTGTCCACAGCTTTCTGCGCTTGGAAGCGGCCTGTCAACGCCCAAGCGCCGCCTGACAGTCAATCCTTCCCGACATACTCAAGGGGCTGGGAGACCGGCTTGGTCTTGCTGATGTATTTGCTCTCATAATCCCGGTAAATCCTCATGAACACACCGGACAGGGCCAGCAGTGCGATGGCGTTGGGGATGCACCAGAAGCCCGAGACTATATCCACAATGGTCCAAATCACCTGGGGCGTCTTCCCCAGAGCCAGGAAACCGGGAACCAGCCACAGGATGCGGATGGCGTACTTGAACACCTTGGACTGCTTTCCCTTGGGAAACAAATAGAAGAACGCGGATTCATAATTGATCTCCCACCCCACCATAGTGGAGAATGCGAACAACGCCAGAGGAATGGTGACCAGGAGCTTGCCGACCGTGCTGCCGTACGCTGTGGAAAAGGCGGCCATGGTCAGCGCCTCCGCCTCCAGGCCGGACTGCCAGATTTCAGGGCCCGCGCAGAGAATTCCGAGGGCTGTCATCGTGCATACCACCAGCGTATCCACGAATACCTCAAAGCAGCCGTACATCCCCTCCTTAAAGGGGTGATCGGTGATGGCGGTCGCATGGGTGATGGGCGATGAGCCGCAGCCCGCTTCGTTGGAGAAGGTCCCGCGGGCGGCGCCCTGCCGCAGCGCCAGCGCAACTGTGGAGCCCGCCAAACCGCCCACAGCGGGCATGGGTGCAAACGCATAGCGGAAAATCGCCGCAAAGGCGGCGGGCACATGTTCCAGATTTATGATGATCACGCCCAGCACTCCCACCACATAGATGAGGCACATGGCGGGGGTCAGCTTCTCGCAGAAGCCGCCGATGGACTTGACGCCGCCCAGCAGAACCACGCCGCAGATGACGGCCGCCGCCACGGTGGTAATCCATGCGGGAATTCCCAGGCTGTTCTGCACAGCGGTGGACATGGTATAGGGCTGGGCGAACGCAGCGGTTCCCAGGCCGCCCAAAATGATAGTGACAGAGAAAATGACGGCCAGGGGTTTCCACTTTCTGCCCATTCCCCGCTCAATGTAGTACATGGGGCCGCCATAATAAACGCCGTCCTCTCCCTTGACACGGTAGTACTGGCCCAGCGTAACCTCAACGCATTTCGTCAGCATTCCCAGCAGGGCGACGACCCACATCCAGAACACGGCGCCGGGGCCGCCCACCACCATGGCGGTGGCCACGCCTGCGATGTTCGCCGTTCCTACGCAGCCGGCCAGCGCGGAGCTCACCGCCTGCAGCGGCGTCAGCGTTCCTTCCTTCCCTTTTGCGCCGCCGCCTTTTTTAAACATCTCGCCGGCAGTATTCTTTAAAATATAGCCGAACTTGCGAAACTGGAAAAATTTTGTCTTACATCCAAACAGCAGCCCAACGGCGGCCAGGAGGATCAGGACTGGAGCACCCCACAGAAAGCTGGAGATTGATTTCAAGATCTGTTCCATACGGTCCATTCTCCTTATCAATAAGAATCAGATTTGCTCCAACGCTATAACCATTCCTTCTAGATTCGTGATTTCTCGTCCGCGCTCTACCGCGTCAACTCCCGAAGGATGCTGGCAAAGCCTCTGCACGCCTTCGTCAGCTGCTCAATTTCAATGTATTCATCCCGCACATGGGCCAGGCTCTCCAAAGAGGGGCCGTAGCCGATGCAGGGAATCCCCGCCTCGCCACAGAAGTGGCTGCCGTTTGTGCAGAAAGAGAAGTGAGAGATCGGCGCCTCGATTCCCGCTTTCTTCAGACCGGCCAGCGCCTTCTGCACATATTCATTGTCCTCATCAATGAGCCACGCCGGGAGTCCGGATTCGAGGAATGGCAGCTCACCCCCTCTGTTTCCACAACCACCTCCGCGCGCCCTCTCTGGCCGATCTTGACAGTGGTGGACGTCGCTTCGCCAATGATGACAAAGTCCGGCTTCGCCAGCCGGGTAATCTCCCGGGAGGAGACCCCCTCAAAACACTCCTCATGAACGGTGCAGGACACGCAAATCTCTCCGGCAAAGTCGCGGCCGCTGTCCTCGGCAAAGTGGGCAACCGCAGAGATCATGGCCGTCACGCTGCCCTTCATATCCGATGTGCCCCGGCCGTAAATCCGCCCCTGGTCGATTTCGCCGCCAAAGGGGTCATGGGTCCACTCGTCGGCGTCGATCACATCCACATTGTCAATGTGCCCATCCAGAAGGATGGTCTTTCCCGGCCGGCAGCCCCGCATCCGGCCCAGTACGCTGCCATGCCTGTCGATGAGCACCTCGTCGAAACCATACTCTTCCATCTTGCGCTTCATCAGCTGGGCCACTTCCCGTTCCTGCCCGGAGGGACTGGGGATTCGAACAGCCTGTTGGCAAAACGCAATCAGCCGCTGGTCTCTGTCCATGTCTCTGCTCCTTTCTCAACCTCTGTCATACTTTATATGCAATATGTAATATATCACATATTCATTATGAACCGCACTCTTGTGGAAGTCAACGAAAGCCCGGCCTCTCCAAAGGATTTCTACGGAACGTACCAGAGGCCGGATGCAATTTTATGGAATTCGCCTAGAAAACGTTGAGAGGACCCGGATTCTCTCCGCGTCCTCTCTCTGGCTTTTTCTTCCCATCTTTACTTTGTCAGAACATCCTGTCCGGATTCTCCGCCGGCTCCATGGATCATACCCGCAACATCCCGCAGGCTATTTTCCATGGAGCAGAGCCAGTGGCTTCGCATCAGCTCCTTCGCGCGGGCGCTGTCCCGGGCCTGGATGGTCTGAAGGATTTCCCCATGCTGGGAAACGGAAATCTTTCGCAGCCGGTCACAGTGGAAATAATGGTATTTGATCCGCTGGATATGGAGGATCATCGTGTGGGAAAATTCCTCCACATACTCGTTGTGTGCCCCGCGGACAATCGCGTCATGGAAGAGGTTGTCCTGCGTGATCGCATCGGTGCCGTCATTACGGCCGCAGGCATCCACAAAGGCGGCGTGAATCCGCTCCAGCTGCTCCAGTTCCCGGTCCGTGAGGCTGCCGCAGGCCAGCTCCGCCGCCAGTCCCTGCAGCTCCGCCAGCGTCCGGTAGCATTTTTCAATATCCGCAGGGTCAATATCCGCCACCACCGTAGCCCGGCCCGGCACCACATAGACGAGCTTCTGTCCCTCCAGGATCTGAATGGCCTCCCGCACCGGGGTCCGGCTGACATTGAATCGCTTCGCAAGCTCGGAATCAACGATCTTTTCTCCCGGCTTCAGCACACCCGTGATGATCCAGCTGCATACCACTTGATAAATGCTGCTCTTTGCGGAAACTCTCCGCAGGTTTTCCACGTTTTCCGGTATCGGCATAAGCTCTCCCCATCCCAAATCTGCTGTTCTTTTTACTCTACCATTATATATCACAAGCCCTTTGGTTTTGCAATCATTTCGGCCGGACGGCGCATTCCGCGCCTGAGATTCAAAAAAATTTTTAGGTTTTCTCATTTTTTGTTTGACATCCTGTTTTCTTATGCTATGATAGGGGTAGGTAAGCCAATCCGTGATGTGGAAATGACGGGATTCCAAACATTGATATGGAGGTCAGCGATATGGATTTTGAAGCGATCAAAGCGGCGGCCCAAGGCTATCAGGCCGACATGACCCGGTTCCTGCGAGAGATGATCTCTCACCCCAGCGAGAGCTGTGAGGAGAAGGAGGTTGTCCACTGCATCAAGGCGGAGATGGAGAAGCTGGGCTATGACAAGGTGGAGATCGACGGCCTGGGCAACGTCATCGGCTGGATGGGCGACGGCGACAAGATCATCGCCTTCGACTCCCACATCGACACCGTGGGCATCGGCAACATCAACAACTGGGAGGCCGACCCCTATCAGGGCTATGAGGACGACGCCGTCATCTTCGGCCGGGGCGGCAGCGATCAGGAGGGCGGCATGGCCTCCGCCGTGTACGGCGCCAAGATCATGAAGGATCTGGGCCTGATCCCCGCCGGCTACAAGATCATGGTGGTGGGTTCCGTCCAGGAAGAGGACTGCGACGGCATGTGCTGGCAGTACATCGTCAACAAGGACTTCCAGGGCCAGGAGGACGCCCGCAGCAAGATCGAGTTCGTGGTGTCTACCGAACCCACCGACGGCGGCATCTACCGGGGCCACCGGGGCCGCATGGAGATCCGGGTGGACGTCAAGGGCGTCAGCTGCCACGGCAGCGCGCCGGAGCGGGGCGACAACGCCATCTACAAGATGGCCGACATCCTCCAGGATGTCCGGGCCCTGAACGAGAGCGGCGACGGCCCCTCCAACCGGGTGAAGGGCCTGGTGAAGATGCTGAATCCGGAATTCAACCCGGAGCACGCCGAGGACGCTCAGTTCCTGGGCCGTGGCACCTGCACCGTCTGCCAGATCTTCTACACCTCTCCCTCCCGCTGCGCTGTGGCGGACAGCTGCGCCATTTCCATCGACCGGCGCATGACCGCCGGCGAGACCTGGGACTCCTGCCTGGAGGAGATCCGGCAGCTGCCCGCCGTCCAGAAGTACGGAGACGATGTGAAGGTCAGCATGTACATGTATGACCGGCCCGCCTGGACCGGCGAGGTCTATGAGACGGAGTGCTTCTTCCCCACCTGGATCAACAAGGAGAGCGCCGCCCATGTCCAGGCGCTGGTGGACGCTCACCATGCCCTGTGGGGCGACAAGCGCATCGGCCATGCCGACGCGGACCAGAAGCGGGACGCCATGCACCTGCGGGAGGGCCGTCCCCTCACCGACAAGTGGACCTTCTCCACCAACTGCGTGTCCATCCAGGGCCGATATGGCATCCCCTGCGTGGGCTTTGGCCCCGGCGCCGAGTCCCAGGCTCATGCCCCCAATGAGATCACCTGGAAGCAGGATCTGGTGACCTGTGCCGCCCTGTACGCCGCAGTACCCGGCCTGTACAAGCCCGAGAACAAGACCGCTGACGTCACCGAGTTCCGGCAGAGCCTCACGGATAACGATATCCGGTGAGCTTCGAAGGGGGGGCTGGGTCAAGGCATTTTCGCCACGTACACGCCGCGGCGAAAATGATTCGATTTGCTTGATTTGCCGGAGGCAAATCAACTGGGAAAAACCTGGGTTTTTCCTAGACCCTTTTCCTGGTTTTTCCTTTCGCTGCGGCAGAGCCGCCATACATCTACAATTTCACATATTACAAGGAGTGCTGAATATGTCCAAGACCATCGAGCTGGCCAAGCATCTGGAAAAGCTGCACATCAACAACATGTACAAGTCCGACTTCTACTGGACCTGGGACAAGACCGACGAGGAGCTGGAGGCCATCTTCACCGTGGCCGACGCCTTGCGGGACCTGCGGGAGCGGAACAAGTCCACCCGGATCTTTGACTCCGGCCTGGGCATCTCCATCTTCCGGGACAACTCCACCCGCACCCGGTTCTCCTTCGCCTCCGCCTGCAACCTGCTGGGTCTGACCGTCCAGGACCTGGACGAGAAGAAGAGCCAGATCGCCCACGGCGAGACCGTCCGCGAGACCGCCAACATGGTCTCCTTCATGGCCGACGTCATCGGTATCCGGGACGACATGTTCATCGGCGAGGGCCACAAGTACCAGAAGACCTTCATGGATGCCGTGAAGGAGGGCTACCGGGACGGCATTCTGGAACAGCAGCCCACCCTGGTGAACCTACAGTGCGACGTGGACCACCCCACCCAGTGCATGGCGGATATGCTCCACATGATCCACCAATTCGGCGGCGTGGAGAATCTGAAGGGCAAGAAGATCGCCATGACCTGGGCTTACTCCCCCAGCTACGGCAAGCCCCTGTCCGTGCCCCAGGGCGTCATCGGCCTGATGACCCGGTTCGGCATGGACGTGGTGCTGGCCCATCCCGAGGGCTATGACGTGATGCCCGAGGTGGAGGAGATCGCCAAGAAGAACGCGGCGGCCACCGGCGGCAGCTACAAGAAGGTCGCCACCATGGAGGAGGCCTTCGACGGCGCCGACATCGTCTATCCCAAGAGCTGGGCGCCCTTTGCCGCCATGGAGCAGCGGACCAAGCTGTATCAGGCCGGTGACCAGGCGGGCATCGACGCTCTGGAGAAGCAGCTGCTGGCCCAGAACGCCCAGCACAAGAACTGGACCTGCTCTGAGGAAATGATGAAGCGCACCAAGGACGGCAAGGCCCTGTATCTCCACTGCCTGCCCGCCGATATCACCGGCCTCAGCTGCCCGGAGGGCGAGGTGGACAACTCCGTGTTCGACCGGTACCTGGTGCCCCTGTACAAGGAGGCCAGCTACAAGCCCTACATCATCGCGGCCATGATCCTGATGAGCAAAGTGAAGGACCCGGTCTCCGCGCTGATGGCCCTGGACCAGGGCAGCAAGCGGAAGCTGTTCTGATCGTTCTAAAAATTTCAAGTTTTGGCGGGAATAGCGCGGGCGTTCCCGCCAAAACTATCTGATAGGTTCGACCACTATCATTTGTGAAGAAGGGATACACCAACTATGGGCAAACGTATCGTTATCGCCTTGGGCGGCAACGCCCTGGGCAACAACCTGCCGGAGCAGATGGTCGCTGTGAAGCACACCGCCAAGGCCATCGTGGACCTGATTCAGGAGGGCCATCAGGTGGTGGTGGCCCACGGCAACGGCCCCCAGGTAGGCATGATCAACATCGCCATGACCACCCTCTCCCGGGAGGATCACAGCCATCCCATCGCCCCCATGTCCGTCTGCACTGCCATGAGCCAGGGGTATATCGGCTATGACCTGCAGAACTCCCTGCGGGAGGAACTGCTGAACCGCGGCATCCAAAAGCCCGTGGCCACCGTCCTCACCCAGGTGGAGGTAGACCCGGCGGATCCGGCTTTCCAGAATCCCTCCAAGCCCATCGGTACCTTTATGACTGAGGAGGAGGCGGAGGAGATGCGCCGCCGGGGCAACTGCGTCATGGAGGACGCAGGCCGGGGCTGGCGCCGCTGCGTGGCCTCTCCCAAGCCCAAAGCCATTGTGGAGATCGAGACCATCCGTACGCTGATGGAGGCGGGCCAGGTAGTCATTGGCTGCGGCGGAGGCGGTATCCCCGTCTACCGGACGGAGGGCAACCACCTGAAGGGCGCAGGCGCCGTCATCGACAAGGATTTCGCCTCCGAACTGCTGGCGGAGAGCCTGGACGCGGACGCCCTCATCATCCTCACCGCCGTGGAGAAGGTGGCCATCAACTTCGGCAAGCCGGATCAGAAGTGGCTGGATCACCTGACGCCGGAGGAGGCCCGGCAGTACGAGGCCGAAGGCCAGTTCGCCCCCGGCTCCATGCTGCCCAAGGTCCAGGCTGCCGTGAAGTTCGCCGCGTCCAAGCCCGGCCGCACAGCCCTCATCACCCTGCTGGAGAAGGCCAAGGACGGCATCGCCGGAAAAACCGGCACCGCCGTCTCCATGTAAGATCCAAAAAAGGTCAATCTGTCAATTTTCTACAAGGAGAGCGAAAAAAACGCTCTCCTTGTTTGTCTTTTTCGTCTTATTATTGTGCACACTGCCAAAGGTCGACCTATTTAGGTCGGTATTTTTTTGGTTTATCCGCCTAAAAAAAGTAAAAATCCGGTTGAATTTTTCCGTTTGACCCTGTATGATGGCAATAGAGAGGGGAAACACCCCGCTTTGTCCCTTGCAGTGATCCACCCAATTTTATTTTAAGGAGGAAAGTAGAATGAAGAAGTTCCTTGCACTGCTGCTGACGCTGGTCATGGCGCTCAGCCTGGCGGCCTGCGGCGGCTCCGACGAGGAGAGCACCGGCAGCCCCGCCGAAGACCCCGCCGCCAATGAGGAATCCAGCGGCAGCGCCGCGGATGTCAAGATCGGTTTGATCTGCGTCCACGACATCAACTCCGGTTATGACGCGGCCCATATCGAGGGCCTGACTGCCGCCTGTGAAGAGTTAGGTATTGATGCCAATTCTCAGGTTATTTTCCGCTACAACATCGCGGAGGATGAAAACTGCTATGACGCCGCCGTGGATCTGGCGGAAGAGGGCTGCAATATCATCTTCTCTGACTCCTATGGCCACCAGAGCTACATGCTGGATGCCGCCGAGGATTATCCCGACGTTACCTTCGTCTCCTGCACCGGCGACATGGCCGCCACCTCCGGTCTGGACAACTACAAGAACCTGTTCCCCTATACATATGAGTCCCGCTACGTCTCCGGCGTGGTGGCCGGCATGAAGCTGAAAGAGCTGATGGACGCCGGCACCGTCACCGATCCCAAGGTGGGCTATGTGGGTGCCTATCCCTATGCCGAGGTGGTTTGTGGCTACACCGCTTTCCTGCTGGGCATCCAGACCCAGGTTCCCGAGGCCTACATGGAGGTCCAGTACACCAACTCCTGGTATGATCCCGTGGCTGAGGGCGAGGCCGCCAATGCCTTGATGGCCCGCGGCTGCGTTATCATCGGCCAGCACGCCGACTCCACCGGTGCCCCCTCCGCCGTCCAGGCGCAGAAGGATGCCGGCTCTGTGGTCTACTCTGTGGGCTACAACATTGATATGTTGGAAGTGGCGCCCACCGCCGCTCTGACCTCTTCCCAGAACAACTGGTCCGTCCTGTACCGGGACACCCTGGAGAAGTTCATCGCCGGCGAGGAAGTGCCCGTGGACTATGCCGTGGGCATCAGTGAGGACGCTGTGATGATCTCCAAGCTGGGGCCTGAGTGCGCCGAGGGCACCCAGGAGGCCGTGGACGCCGCTTGGTCCAGCATCAAGGACGGCAGCCTGAAGGTGTTCGACACCTCCAAGTTCACCTGCCAGCCCGCTGCCGACGGGTCCTATCAGGTGGACGCCGACGGTCATGTGACATCTGCGTTCGGTCTGGACAGCGACGGCGACTTTGTCAACGACACCGGCGAGGCCATCGTGGACGGCGCCTTCCAGGAGTCCGTGCTGCGCTCCGCTCCGTACTTCTCCCTGCGGATCGACGGCATCACTGAGCTGAACAACAACTAAATATCCAACGAAAGGGGCTGCCCTTTGGCAGCCCCTTTCTCTCAAATCGCTCCATCCCCTCCGCGGCATCGGCCGCCGGGGTCTTTTTTCCCTTTTCTTTTCCCTCCGGAGGCCCGCGCCGCAGGCATGTTGCCTGCGGCCATGGCGCGGAACCGACACTAAAAGAAAGGATGATCTGTTTGGAACATACCACTGCCATTGAACTGCGGCACATCACAAAGCGGTTCGGCAAGGTGGTTGCCAACGACGATATCTCCCTGGAGATCAGGCGGGGCGAAATCCTCTCCCTGCTGGGGGAGAACGGCAGCGGCAAGACCACGCTGATGAATATGCTGGCCGGCATCTACTTCCCGGACGAAGGGAAGATCCTGGTGAACGGCGAGCCCACCACCATTGCCTCCCCCAAGGACGCCTTTGCCTGCGGCATCGGCATGATCCACCAGCACTTCAAGCTGGTGGACGTGTTCTCCGCAGCGGAAAACATCGTCCTGGGGCTGGACGGAGAGCGCAAGCTGGATCTGAAGGCCGCCTCCGCCAAAATCCTGGAGATCAGTGAGAAATATGGTTTTTCCATTGATCCCAACAAGAAGATCTACGACATGTCCGTGTCGGAGAAGCAGACGGTGGAGATCATCAAGGTCCTCTACCGGGGCGCAGACATCCTGATCCTGGATGAGCCCACCGCCGTGTTGACCCCCCAGGAGACGGACCGTCTCTTCGATGTCATGCGGAATATGAAGGCAGACGGCAAGGCCCTGGTCATCATCACCCACAAGCTCCACGAGGTCATGGACGTGTCCGACCGGGTGGCGGTGCTCCGCAAGGGCCGCTATATCGGGGACGTGGCCACCTGCGACACTTCTCCCCAGAAGCTGACGGACATGATGGTGGGCCATGCGGTAACGCTGAACATCGACCGTCCCCTGGTGGAGGACCGCAACCTGCGGCTGGAGGTGAAGGATCTGACGGTCCTGACTCCCGACGGCATCAAGGCTCTGGACCATGTCTCCTTCGACGCCTACGGCGGGGAGATTCTGGGCATTGCCGGCATCTCCGGCAGCGGCCAGAAGGAACTGCTGGAGGCCATCGCCGGCCTGCGGGTTACCCAGCCCGGGTCCCACGTCATCTATCATCCCCCCGCCCCCGACGAACCCATCGCCGGTCAGCATGTGCCGGTGGACAAGGGCGGTGAGGAGCTGCTGGGCAAGAATCCCCGGCAGATCCACGACATCGGCGTGTCCATGGCCTTTGTGCCGGAGGACCGGCTAGGCATGGGACTGGTGGGTTCCATGGGCATGGCGGACAACATGATGCTCAAGACCTACCGTTCCGGCCGGGGCCCCCTGCTGGACCGCAAGCCGCCCCGCCAGCTGGCGGAGCGGGTGAAGGAGGAACTGGATGTGCTGACCCCCAGCATCAACACGCCGGTCCGCCGGCTCTCCGGCGGCAACGTGCAGAAGGTCCTGGTGGGACGTGAGATCGCCCAGAATCCCTCGGTGTTGATGACCGCCTACGCGGTGCGGGGCCTGGACATCAACACCTCCTACACCATCTACAACCTGCTGACGGCGCAGAAGCTGAAAGGCGTGGCCGTCATCTATGTGGGCGAGGACCTGGACGTGCTGCTGGAGCTGTGCGACCGGATCCTGGTGCTCTGCGGCGGCCAGGTCAGCGGTATTGTGGACGGCCGCACCACCACCAAAGAGGAAGTGGGCCTGCTGATGACCCGCTTTGTAAAGGAGGCGAAGGAGGCATGACACAGGGTAAGACCCACAGGGAGCCTCTGCTCCGCATCGCCAAGCGGGACGGCATCGCCCGCCCCAAGGCATGGGCCATCCGGATCATCGCGGTGCTGCTGTCCCTGGTCGTGAGCGGCATCTTCATCTTCGCCGTCACCAAGCTGAACCCCTTCCAGGTGTACGAGGGCATCTTTGACGGCGCCTTCGGCACCCCCCGGCGCAGCTGGGTTACTGTCCGGGACGCCATGATGCTGCTGTGCATCGGCGTGGGGCTGGCCCCCGCCTTCAAGATGCGCTTCTGGAACATCGGCGCCGAGGGACAGATCCTCATCGGCGGCATCGTCACCGCCGGGTTTATGCGGGCCTTCGGCGGCGATATCTCCACCCCCCTGCTGCTGGTCATCATGGCGGTGGTCAGCCTGCTGGCTGGTGCGGCGTGGGGCATGGTGCCCGCCACCTTCAAGGCTGTGTGGAACACCAATGAAACGCTGTTCACCCTGATGATGAACTACGTGGCCATCCAGCTCACCAGTTACTTTGTGGCCCTGTGGGAAAATCCCGTGGGCTCCAATACCGTGGGCGTTATCAACCAGCGAACCAAGGACGGCTGGTTCCCGGAGCTGTTCGGCCAGGAATACGGCCTGAACGTTGTCCTGGTGCTGCTGCTGACGGTGGGGATGTTCCTGTACCTGAAATATTCCAAGCAGGGATATGAGATCTCCGTGGTGGGCGACAGCGAGAACACCGCCCGGTACGCCGGCATCAACGTGAAGAAGGTCACCATCCGCACCATGGCTATCTCCGGCGCCATCTGCGGTCTGGCAGGCTTCATCGCCGTGGCCGGCGCCAGCCACACCATCTCCACCTCCACCGCCGGCGGACGTGGCTTCACCGCCATCATCGTGGCTTGGCTGGCTCAGTTCAACACCTTTGTGATGATCCTGATCTCCTTCCTGCTGGTGTTTCTGCAGAAGGGCGCCATTCAGATCGCCTCCCAGTTCAACCTGAATGACTACGCCTCCAATATCATTACGGGCATCATCCTGTTCTTCATTCTGGGCAGCGAATTTTTCATCAACTACCGCATCATCCTGCGGGGCGGAAAGGAGGGGGCCAAATGAGCGTCGACCAAATTGTTCAGCTGATTCAGTCTGCTATCCAGTTCGGCACCGTCATTCTGTTCGGCGCCATGGGCGAGATCCTGACAGAGAAATCCGGCAACCTGAACCTGGGCGTCCCCGGGATCATGTATCTGGGCGGTATTGCGGGACTGGCGGCCTCCTTCTTCTATGAGTTCAACAATCCCGATCCCTCCGGTTTCGTGTGTCTGGTGATCTCTCTGCTGGCGGCGTTCGCCGCCTCCGCCCTGGGCGGTCTGCTGTACAGTTTCTTGACCATCACCCTCCGGGCCAACCAGAACGTCACCGGCCTGACGCTGACCATCTTCGGCGGCGGTGTGGCCAACTTCTTCGGCGGCACCCTGAACTCCATGGCCGGCGGCGTGGGCCAGATCTCCGTAGCCGCCACCAGCGCCGTGTACCGGGCCACCATCCCCGGCCTGTCGGACCTGGGGCTTCCTGGGCGGCTGCTGTTCAGCTATGGCTTCATGGTATATCTGGCCATTGTGCTGGCCGTGGTGCTGCAGCTGTTCCTCAACCGCACCCGGCCGGGCCTGAACCTGCGGTCCGTGGGTGAGAATCCTGCCACGGCCGATGCGGCGGGCATCAACGTCTCCCGCAACAAGTACCTGGCCACCTGCGTGGGCGCCGGTATCTCCGGTCTCGGCGGCCTGTACTACACCATGGACTACATCAAGGGCACCTGGGCCAACGACGGCACCATCGAGTCCCTGGGCTGGCTGGCCGTGGCGCTGGTGATCTTCGCCACCTGGCGGACAGTCAACGCTATCTGGGGCTCCTACCTGTTCGGCCTGCTGTTCTGGGTGTACCTCATCATCCCCGGCCTGGGCCGGCGGGACACGTACCTCTTCAACATGCTGCCGTATCTCGTGACCATCGCGGTGCTGATTTTTGTCTCCCTGCGGAACAAGAAGGAGAATCAGCCCCCCGCCAGCCTGGGTCTGGCGTATTTCCGGGAGGAACGGTAGCTTCTCCCCATACAAATCAAGAGCGCCGCGGCCAAAAGCCGCGGCGCTCTTTTCGTCTGTTCACTTCTCCGCCTGGTGGTTCCGGGCTGCGGTGAGGATATTGCGCATCAGCATGGCCCGGGTCATGGGCCCCACGCCGCCGGGCACCGGAGTGATGTAGGATGCCTTGGGTTCTACCGCGGCGAAGTCTACATCGCCGCAGAGCCTGCCCTCGCTGTTCCGGTTCATGGCCACGTCGATGACCACGGCCCCTTCCTTCACCATACCCGGCGTGACAAGACCCACCCGGCCCACAGCGGACACCAGGATGTCCGCCTCCCGGGTGATGGCCGCCAGTCCCGGCGTCTTGGAGTGGCAGACCGTCACGGTGCCGTCCTGCTGGAGCAGCAGCATGGCCATGGGCTTGCCCACGATATTGCTGCGGCCCAGCACCACGCACCGCCTGCCCCGGACGGGGATGCCGTATTCCCGCAGCATCTCCATGACGCCGGCAGGGGTGCATGGCAGAAACACCGGATCACCGATCATCAGGCGGCCCACGTTATAGGGGTGGAAGCAATCCACGTCCTTGTCCCGGGCGATGGCGTTCAGCACCGCCTCCTCGTCCAGATGCCCGGGCAAAGGAAGCTGGCACAGGATGCCGTCCACCTGCGGGTCGCGGTTGAGCTCCTGGATCAGGTCCAGCAGCGTCTCCTGTGTGGTGTCCTCCGGCAGGGCGTGCTCAAAGCTCAAAAAACCGCACTCGGCGCAGTCCTTTTCCTTCCCGGTCACATAGACCCGGGAGGCGGGGTCATTCCCCACCAGGATCACCGCAAGGCCCGGCCGCCGGTACAGGGACTTCGCTGCCTCTGCCGTCTGCGCCTTGACCTTGGCCGCCAGCGCCTTGCCGTCAATGCGTGTTGCCATCAGTCTCTCCCCCTTCCCCGTTTTGGGTCTCCGGCGGCTGGGGGAACTCCGGCTCCTCCTGTCCGGCAGGGACACTCTCTCCCGCTTCCGCCGTGGAAATATCCGCCTCTGCCGTCCCCTCGGCGGCTTCCGCCGCCACCTGATTCACCAGCAACTCATCCCGCGAGTGCTTTTTGATCTTGATGTTGTAGAACAGCATCACCGCGGCGGTGACTGCCAGAAGCAGACTCAGCGCCTGAGACACCCGGATGGGCTGCCCCAGGAACGTCCAGTTAAAGAGATACAGGCTGTCCGTCCGCAGCCCCTCGATCCAGAACCGGCCCAGGCCGTACCACAGGAAGTAGAACCAAGTGTTCTCCCCATCGAACCGGCGGGCTTTGGAGACCACGAGCAGGATCAGCAGAAGCCCGATCAGATTCCACAGGCTCTCATAGAAAAACGTGGGATGGACCTCAATATACTCCGTGGCGCTGGTCCATAGGCGCATCCGCCAGGGCAGCGTGGTCTCGGCGCCGAAGGCCTCCCGATTGATGAAGTTGGCCCAGCGGCCGATGCACTGGCCCAGCAGCAGGCCCATCACCGCCAGGTCCGTCATGGCGCCCATCTTGATCTTCTTGTGCCGGGTGTAGAAAAATGCCACGATGGCCCCGGCAATCACCGCGCCGTAGATGGCTAGGCCGCCGTCCCAGACCGCCACCATCTCGCCCCAGTTTAAGCTGCCATCGGCGTTGCGGTAGAGGTCCAGATAGAAGATCACATAGTAAAGGCGGGCGCCGATGATGCAGCTGGGCACCGCCCACAGCACCATATCCAGCACATTGTCCTCTGTCAGGCCGTAGCGCTTGGCCTGCTTCATGCACAGCACCAGGCCCGCCAGCAGGCCGATGGCCAAAATGATGCCGTACCAGTAGATCCCATGGCCGATATGGACGGCGATAGGGTCGGGATTGAAGGACCAGTCCCCGAACAGGCCGGGAAAGCTGATGGGCATATCCTGTAATGCTCTCAAATGGGGTTCCCCTCTTTCTCTGTCTTGGATTCAGTTCTCCCTAGGCACGATCTCGCTGAGCACAGCCCGCTCCGCGGTCAGATTGCGGCGCAGGAAGGCGGCCACGTCCTCTTTGGTGATGGAGTCGAACACCTGGGGGAAGCGGAAGGGATCATAGCCGTGGAAATACCCCTCCGTCAGGGTCACGGCGATGTTCTCAAAGGAATTCAGCCCCCGGAGGTTGGAGCCGAAGGACGCCCGGCGCACCCGCTGGTAATAGTCCTCGTCGATGCCCTCCGCTGCCAGGCGCTCCGCCTCCCTCTGGATCTCAGCGGCGGCCCGGCGGGCGTCCTTGCTGTCGCCGCCGGCATAGAGGTATGCCACGCCCGGCATCATCTCAAAGGCGCCGCCGAAGCTGGTGTTGATGACCCCCTCCTCATAGAGCCGCTGGTACAGGGGGCTGGAATCCCCCAGCAGGATGTCGCAGGCCATGTCTCCCAGAACGGCGGTACGGAGGTAGTCCTCCCCGTCCGCCGCCGGGGCGCACTTGTAGGCCGTCAGGAACTGAGGGGCAGAGACCTCCATGGCCATGCGGGTCTCCTTTGCCGCCACCTGGGCGGGTTCCTGGCCGTAGTCCCGGGGGATCGCAGGCCCGCCCTCCCGGGGTAGGATCCGCCGGGCCAGGTCCGCCACATGGACCGGATCCACGTTGCCCACCACTGTCAAAATCATGTTGGAGGGGGTGTAGAATGCCTTGTGGCAGTCGTACAGCGTCTCCGCTGTGATGTGGGAGATACTCTCCACCGTCCCGGCGATAGAGGTCCGGGCAGTGCTCTTCTGGTACAGGGCCTGCATCATCCGGGTGTAGAGCTGCCAGTCGGGGTTGTCCTCGATCATGCGGATCTCCTGGCCGATGATGCCCTGCTCCTTGGCCACGCTCTCCTCCGTGAAATAGGGGATAGAGACGAAGGACAGCAGGATCTCCAGATTCTCCTCAAAGTGCTCCGTGGAGTCGAAGTAGTAGCCGGTCATGGCGTTGGAGGTGAAGGCATTGGGCTCCGCGCCGTTTTTCGCCAGCTCCTGGAGGGCGTTACCCTCCTTGGTGTCGAACATCTTGTGCTCCAGATAGTGGGCGATGCCCGCCGGTGTGTCCAGCCACTTACCGTCCAGACAGAAGCGGGTGTCCATCCCGCCGTACCGGGTGGCAAAGAAGGCGTACTTCTTGGCGTGCTCCGGCTTGGGGACCACGCAGACCTGCAATCCGTTGGGCAGCACCTCCCGGTAGACGGACTCGCCGATCCGCTCGTAAAACGTCTGCTTCATTCCGCAGTCTCCTTTCCCTTCAGGAAGTACACCGTATCCAGAGAGGCGGTCTGCATGGCGTCAAAGATGCGTTCCGCCGTCACGTGCCGCACCTGCTCCGCCAGCAGCTCCGGCGTGTCCTCCTGTCCGGTGGCCGCCTGGCCCAGGTAGAAGTTCTCCAGCTTCCCCTGGGAATCTCCCATGGAGGCGTAGGCATTCAGCAGCGTACTGCGGGCGCCCTCCAGCTCCCAGTCCTCCAGGCGGCCAGCCTGCACGGCGGCCAGCTGGGCCATGATCTCGTCATAGGCCTTCTGGTAGTTCTGGAACTCAATGCCGGAGGAGACGGTGATGAGCCGCTTCTGCCGGTGGTAGGCGGACGAGGCGTAGTAGCACAGGGACAGCTTCTCCCGCACGTTCAAAAACAGCTTGGAGTTGCTGCTGCCGCCAAACAGGGTATTGCCCATCAGCGCGGCGGCGTAGTCGTCGCTGCCGCAGGCAAAGCCCATACCCAGCTTGCCCTGAGTCACGTCCATGGCCTCCTCCACCCGCTTCACCTCGGTCCGGGCCGGATGGGGCGTGGACGGAGCGATGTCCCGGATCCCATCCCTGGGCAGCGTGGCGAAAGCTGCGGCCAACGCCTCCCGTACCCGCTCCAGGGATGCGCTGCCGCAGTAGAACAGCTCCAGCCTGGCGGTGGCAAGCAGCTCTCCGTACAGGGCGTGGAGCTTTGGCATCTGCAGCTTCTCCGCACCCGCCTCGTCGCCCAGGCGGCTGATGCCGTAGGGCTCCCCGTCGCACATCTCCCGCAGCAATCGGGCGTAGGCATACTCCCGCTTGTCATTCACCTGGCTGCGGATGGCGTCGATCAGGTTGGTCTTCTCCCCCTCAAAATAAGCGGTCACAAAGCGGCCCCGCTCGGTCACGGGATCGCACAGCAGCTCTCCCAACAGCTCCGCCACCGGCTCCAGCAGCTGTTCCCCTCCGGGGATGTAGCTGTCGTCGATAAAGCTGGCCACGAAGCCTACGCACTGATTCTCGCCCTGCTTGCGGACGGTGTAGTCCACAGAGGCACCGTACAGCCGGTCCAGCCGGGCAGACAACGCCCCCAGGTCGGGATAGCGCACCGTGCCCCGGCGCAGGATGGCCGGCAGCAGCGCATAAGCGGAGGCAGTCTCCTGCTGCAGCGGGGTGACGAACTGGGCGGAGAGCAGGCTGGTCTTGAACTTTCTGGCCGGCAGATAGGTGAGATACACCCCGTCGGCCAGTTGGATTCTGGTTCTTTCCAAGGTCTCAACTCCTCTTCTGTGGAATACAACATGGGATTATTATAGTATATCTCTTCCCATAATTCAAATTCTTTCTTGCCGACTTATGCGGTATCTGGTAAAATCAGTCTCAACAAGAGGAAAAGGTGGGATCTTCATGACCACGCCCGGCTTTGGCGGCATGGGGCTTTTAGACTCCTTTATGTTCGGCGGCGGATTCGAAATTTTGTTCTTTCTGATCTTCGCCCTGGTGCTCTGTCTCTTCATTGTGATGATCGTCCGGGGTGTCAGCCAGTGGCACCGGAACAACAACTCCCCCCGGTTGACGGTGGAGGCCACTGTGGTGGCCAAGCGGATCGATGTCTCCCACCATCACCACGGAGGCGAGACCCATCACATGACCACCTCCACCCAGTACTATGTCACCTTTCAGGTGGAGAGCGGTGACCGGATGGAGTTCTCCGTCAGTGGCCGGGAGTATGGTCTCCTGGTGGAAGGGGACACGGGCCGCCTGACCTTTCAGGGCACCCGCTATCTGGGCTTCACACAGCCGTGATGCAGAAAATCAGACAGCTGCTCCGATAGGGAGCAGCTGTCTTTCTCATTGCGGCGGCAGGTCCGGCCCCGCCAGAACCCGCAGGAAATTGCCCCGGGCGATCATTTCCCGCTCCTGCCGGTTCATCCCCAGCTTTTCCAGCCAGTAGAAGAGGTTCCGGATGTGGGCGGCGCTTTCCAGGCCCTCTGCCCCCTCGTTTCCAGGGCCCATAAACTCGCAGAAGTCGAAGCCGCAGCCCACATGCTCCACCCCCATGACCTCCGCCATGTGGACGGCGTGGAGGGCCAGGGCCCTGGCGGTCTGCTGCCGGGGCTCGGCGTGGACAAAGCCGTGGAAGGCGTTCAGCCCCACCACGCCGCCGGTGTCCCGGATGCGGCGCAGCTGGTCGTCGGACAGGTTCCGGCGCACATCGCACAGGGCACGGCAGTTGGAGTGGGATGCGATCACCGGCCCGGCGGCCAGGTCCATCACGTCCCAGAAGCCGCCGTCGTTCAGATGGGACACGTCCACCACCATCCCCAGTTCTCCCATCCGGCGCACCGCCCGGCGTCCCGCCTCCGTCAGCCCCGCCTGAGGATCGCCTCTGGCTCCGGCGGCCAGGGCATTGGTCTCGTTCCAGGTGAGCATCCCCAGCCGGGCGCCCTGGCCGTAGTACCAGTCCACGCCGGCGGGGTTCCCGCCGATGGCCGCCATGCCCTCCACCGCCAGGAAGGCATAGATTTGGCCCGCTGCCCGGGCAGCCTCTGCCTCCGCTGCGGTGTGGACCGAGCGGATTTGCGGACATTCCGCCAGGTCTGCCCGGGCACAGGCAAATATCTGATGGGTGCGGCCCAAATTGGATGCAGGATCCTTCCAGGCGGTGTCCTTCCAGAACGTCTCTCGGGGACCGCTGGCCCAGACGGCCAGTACCAGCCCCTCCACGCCGCCCCGCCGCAGCCGGTCCAGATGGTGGTGCTCCAGCACCCGCCGCTCCCCCAGCAGGCGCCGCCGGGTCACATCGTACAGCAGATCCGAATGCGCGTCGAATACCATAAACTCCCTCCGTTCTGTTCAGTCCCTCTCAGTCTATGCCGCAAACGCGGATTTGGCAAGCCGTTCCGGTCTGCCGGAGGGGAATTTTTTCCGGATTTCTTTCGTTTTTCCCCTTGACTTTTCCGGCAAAATCCTGTAAACTATTTCTCGTTGTAAAGGAATACAGCTTTACAGAAATGAGGGAGTTCATGAAAAATCAGACATACCGCATGACCATGCTCTTCGATTTTTACGGCGAACTCCTCACCGAGCGGCAGAAGGAATTCTTTGACCTCTATTACAATGAGGACCTGTCTCTGGCTGAGATCGCGGAAAACGCCGGCATCTCCCGCCAGGGCGTCCGGGACGTGATCGTCCGGGCGGAGGGCGTCATGCAGGAGGTGGAGGACAAGACCGGCCTGATCCGGCGCTTCGAGCAGATGCGGGGCCATTTGCAGGCCATCGAGGATGCAGCCGCCGAGCTGAAGACCATCAACTACCGCCAGTATGAGGACCCCCGTCTGACTGAGCTGGCGGAATTGATTCACGCGGAAGCCACCGCTTTGAAGGAATGATCGCATGGCATTTGAAGGGCTCACCGAAAAACTGAACGCAACATTCAAGAAGCTGCGGGGCAAGGGCCGCTTGACAGAGAACGACGTCCGGGAGGCCATGCGGGAAGTCCGTCTGGCCCTGCTGGAGGCCGACGTAGGCTATAAGGTGGTCAAGGACTTCGTGGCTACCGTGACAGAGCGGGCTGTGGGGTCCGACGTGTTGGACAGCCTCACGCCCGCCCAGCAGGTCATCAAGATCGTCAACGAAGAGCTGACAAAGCTCATGGGCGGCGGCACCGCCCGGCTCTCCATGGCCAACAGCGGTCCCACCGTTGTGATGATGGTGGGCCTGCAGGGCGCCGGCAAGACCACCACCACCGCCAAGCTAGCGGGGCTGATGCGCCGGCAGCTTGGCAAGCGGCCCCTGCTGGCCGCCTGCGACGTGTACCGTCCCGCCGCCATCGAGCAATTGAAGGTGGTGGGTGGCCAGCTGGACCTGCCGGTATTCGAGCAGGGTCAGGGTGACCCGGTGCAGATTGCAGAGAATGCAATCCGCCATGCCCGGGACCACGGCAGTGATATGGTCTTCCTGGACACCGCCGGCCGGCTCCATGTGGATGAGTCCCTGATGGATGAGCTGAAGCGGATGAAGGCTGCCGTCCATCCCAATGAGATCCTGCTGGTGGTGGATGCCATGACCGGCCAGGATGCGGTGAACGCCGCCACTGCCTTTGACGAGGCGCTGGGCATCGACGGCGTGGTGCTGACCAAGCTGGACGGCGACGCCCGCGGCGGCGCTGCTCCTCTCTATCCGGGCCTCCACCGGCAAGCCCATCAAGTTCGTGGGTACCGGCGAGAAGCTGGATATGATCGAGCCCTTCCATCCGGACCGGATGGCATCCCGCATTTTGGGTATGGGCGATATGCTGTCCTTCATCGAAAAGGCCCAGCAGACCTACGACGAAAATCAGGCCGCCAAGCTGGAGGAAAAGCTCCGGAAAAACCGCCTGACGCTGCAGGATTACTACGAACAGCTCCAGCAGCTGCGGAATATGGGTGACCTGAGCCAGATCGCCAGCATGATGCCCGGTGCTCTGGGCCGCCAGATGGCCGGTGCCACCATCGATGACAAGGCCCTGGCCCACACGGAGGCCATCATCCTCTCCATGACCCCGCTGGAGCGGGAGAATCCCCAGATCCTGAACGCCAGCCGGAAAAAGCGCATCGCTGCCGGCTGCGGCCTGGAGGTGGTGGATGTGAACCGGCTGCTGAAGCAGTTCGATATGATGCAGCAGCTGACCAAGCAGATGACCCGGGGACGGCTTTCCAAAATGGGAGGCGGCGGCCTGGGCAGCCGGATGCACGGCTTCGGTCGCAAGAAGCGGCTGAAATAAAGTGGATATAAGTGCTATGCATTTATAGATAAAAAATTTCGAGTTTACTGTTGGAGGTAACAAATTATGGTGAAAATCAGACTGCGCCGCCTTGGCGCCAAGAAGGCTCCTTTCTACCGCGTTGTGGTAGCGGACTCCCGTTTCCCCCGGGACGGCCGCTTCATCGAGGAGATCGGCACTTACAACCCCTGCGTCTCCCCTGCTGAGATCAAGATCGACACGGAGCGCGCCCAGGCCTGGATCAAGTCCGGCGCCCAGCCCACCGACACCGTCAGAGCTCTGCTGAAAAAAGTAGAAGTCCTCTGATCCGGAGGATCGGGCATGAAAGAGTTGCTGCTCTACATCGCCAGAAACCTTGTGGATGATCCGGAGGCCGTCTCTGTCACTGAGGTGGAGGGTCCCCAGGAGCTGACGCTGGAGCTGCGCGTCGCCCCCGACGACATGGGAAAGGTCATCGGCCGGCAGGGCCGCATCGCCAAGGAGATCCGGACTGTCATCCGGTCCTATGCCCAGCGCACCGGCCAGAAGGTTTCCGTAGATATTGTAGATTGAACCGATCATCCGGCGGGCCGCTTCCGCCAGATCCGAAGGGAGGAGGCCAGGCCTCCTCCTTTTTCGATCATTTCGCTGCCGCTGTCCGGGCTGCGGCTCCGCCGCTTCGGCCAGCCCGTTCCACTGCTTACTGTACTACACCGCAAGCGTCAGGTGACGCTGCCTGTGGGATTGGAGGCTTTTGGTGTCCACAGAAAAAAAGAAAAAATTCATCATTGATGTGACCTATCTAGCGCTGATTCTGGTGCTGAGTTATCTGTTGCTGCAGTATGCGCTGCCGCTACTGCTGCCGTTCGTCTTGGCGTTTCTGATCGCCTATGTTCTGCGCCGCCCCATCCGCTTCCTCTCCCGGGTGCTCCACGCGCCCAAGGGGTTGGTGGCGGTACTGCTGGTGGTCCTCACATACGGCACCATCGGCCTGCTGCTGGCGCTGGCGGGAATCCGGATCACGGCCACTATCACATCTGTGGTGCAGCAGATTCCCTCGCTCTATTCCGCCTATATTCTCCCGGAGCTCACTGACTTTTTCGCCTGGCTGGAGGAGCTGCTGGCCAAGCTGGACCCCTCCCTCATGTCCGCGTTGCAGGAGCTGCAGTCCCAGCTGCTCAATATGCTGTGGCAGTTGGTCTCCAGTCTCTCCGTCGTATTGGTGGGCGGTGTGTCCATGGCCACCTCTTTCGCCACCTCCCTGCCCGGCTTCCTGATCCGGCTGCTGCTGATGGTGATTTCCACATTCTTCATCGCCGTCGACTACCAGAAGATCGTGCGGTTTTGCCTGGGCTGCCTCCAGGGGAGCACCCGGAATCTGGTACTCCAGGTCAAGGCGTATGTGGTGGGAACGCTGTTCGTCTGCATCCGCTCCTACGCCCTCATCATGTCCATCACCTTTGTGGAACTATCCGTCGGTCTGACCCTCATCGGCGTGAACCGTGCGATTCTGGTGGCGCTGCTGATCGCTATTTTCGACATTCTCCCCGTTCTGGGCACCGGAGGTATCATGATCCCCTGGGTCATTCTCTCCGCGCTGGGCGGAGATCTTCCCCACGCCTTCGCACTGCTGGTTCTGTACGTCATCATCACCGTCATCCGCAACATCATCGAGCCCCGGATCGTGGGGGCACAGATCGGCCTGCATCCTGTGCTGACACTGATGAGCATGTTTGTGGGCAACCACCTGTTTGGCATCGTGGGCCTGTTCGGCCTGCCCATCCTGCTGTCCCTGCTGCGCTATCTCAACGACAACGGGACCATCTCTCTGTTCCCCGCCTCCGCCCTGGGAAGGGCGGACACAGAAACAAGCCAATAAACGTTGTCAGGCAGGAGGGTACGGGGCCCGCCTGCCTCCTGTCCGGGTCGGAGACGGCCCGGCGTGCCATCACTTCCCAAAGGAGCGCTCCTATGAGATTGGAAACCATCAAAATCGGCCGCATCGTCAACGCCCACGGCATCCGGGGCGAGGTGCGGGTACAGCCGGACGGCCAGGACCCTGCCTTCCTGACCCAGTTCCAGACGTTCTATTTGGACGGGGCCCCCGTCACCCCCACTGCCAACCACGTCCACAAGTCCCTGGTGCTGATGAAGTTCCCCGGCGTGGATGATATGAACGCGGCCCTGGCCCTGAAGGGTAAGAACCTGTATATCCGCCGGGCAGACGCCAAGCTGCCGGAGGGCGCCTGCTTTGATGCGGAGCTGCTGGGCATGACCGTCTGTGACGCCGCCACCGGCGAGACGCTGGGCGAGATCACCCGGGTGGACTCCTATCCCGCTCACAAGGTCTACACGGTCAGGGGAGCGCGGGAGTATCTGATCCCCGCCGTGCCGGATGTGTTTATCAAATCGGTGGACCTGGACGCCAACCGGATGGAGGTCCAGGTTTGGGAAGGGATGGCCACGGATGAGAATTGACATCATGACGCTGTTCCCAGACTCAGTGGACGCCATGCTGAACGTGAGCATCCTGGGCCGGGCCCAGCAGCGAGGCTATATCTCCATCCAGAGCCACCAGATCCGCCAATACACCACCAACAGGCAGATGCAGGTGGACGACTATCCCTACGGCGGCGGCCGGGGCGCTGTCATGCAGGCAGATCCCCTGTACCGCTGCTGGAGCCACATCGTGGAGACCTACGGCCCCGGACGGACGATCTTCCTCTCCCCCTGCGGCCGCACCTTCACCCAGGAAGTTGCCAAGGAGCTGAAAGCGCGATATGACCACTTGATCCTGGTCTGCGGCCACTATGAGGGTGTGGACCAGCGGTTCCTGGACGAGTGTGTGGACGAGGAGATCAGCATGGGGGACTTCGTCCTCACCGGTGGGAGAGATCCCCGCCATGGCGGTGGCGGACGCGGTGTGCCGCATGGTGCCCGGCGGATGCCGTAGTCGGCAATCTCGAAGATGGGCGCAGTGTCGTTCTTGTTCACGCGATGATGCACTCGGAGTCCTGCATACCGGCCTTGTGCTGAATGGCGCCGGAGATGCCCAGGGCGATGTACACCTTCGGATGCACCGTCTTGCCGGTCTGGCCAACCTGATGGTCGGCAGACAGCCAGCCGGAGTCGATGGTGGCACGGGAGCCGCCAACGACGCCGCCCAGGACGTCCGCCAGCTCCTCAGCCAGCTTGATGCCGCCCTCGACGTCCTTGCTGATGCCGCGGCCAACGGACACGATGTAGTCCGCGCCGATCAGGTCCACCAGCTTCTTGGCGGCCTTCACCACCTCCACAACCTCGGTGTTCAGGTCGCTCTCGCTCAGCTGGAAGCTGGGCTTCACGATCTCCACAGCGTTGGCCTTGGCCTCGTCGAAAGCATTCTTCTTCATAACGCCGGGACGGACGGTAGCCATGCAGGGACGGAAACGGGGGCAGATGATGGTAGCCATCAGGTGACCGCCGAAAGCAGGACGGGTCATCTTCAGGTTGCGGTCCTCCATATCCCACTTCATGGAGTCAACGTCCAGAGTGGAGGACTCACGCAGGAACTGGATGTAGTTGGGCACATCCACGTCCAGATGGGTGCAGTCAGCGCACAGGCCGGTGTGCAGACGGGCTGCGCAGCGAGGGCCCAGGTCACGGCCGATGTTGGTGGCGCCGATCAGGAAAGCCTCGGGCTTCATCTCCTCGATCACGTCGCAGATGACCTTGGTGTAGCCGTCGGTGGTGTAGGTGCTCAGCAGCGGGCTCTCGCAGACAATGACCTTGTCGGCGCCGTAGCCGCCCAGCTCCTTAGCGGCGGACTCAATGCCCTCGCCGCCCAGCAGCAGACCGCACAGGTTCACACCCAGCTCGTTGGCCAGGTCGCGGCCCTTGGAGATCAGCTCGAAATCGGTGGGCATCAGCTTGCCCTCGCGCTGCTCGCAGAACACCCACACATCCTTGAAAGCAGCGATATCGGCGCTGTTGAAATTAGACATATTCGTTTATCCCCTTTCTCAGATGATGTGCTTCTTCGCCAGAATGTCGGCCAGCTTCTCGCAGGTCGCCTTGTCGGCGCCCTCCAGCATCATGCCGGCGCCCTTCTGGGGAGGCGTGAAGCTCTTGAAGATGTTGGTGGGAGAGCCCTTCAGGCCGATGGTGGTGGCGTCGATCAGGGGATCGTCCTTCAGCGCCTCATAGTCGTAGGTGGTCATGGGCTTGCCGTAAGCCTCGAACACGCCGCCAACGCTCATATAGCGGGGATCGTTCAGCTCCTTGATGCAGGTGATCAGACAGGGAGTGTTGACCTTGATGGTCATGTAGCCGTCCTCCAGCATCCGCTTGACGGTGATGGTGTCGCCGTCCTTCTGGATGTCGGCGGCGTAGGTCACCTGGGGCAGATGCAGCTTCTCGGCAATCTGGGGACCCACCTGGGCAGTGTCGCCATCGATGGCCTGCCGGCCGCACATGACGATGTCGTCCTCCTCCACGCCGATCTTGTTGATGGCAGCGGCCAGGATCTGGGAAGTAGCATAGGTATCGGAACCGCCGAACTCACGGGCGGATACCAGATAAGCCTCGTCAGCGCCCATAGCCAGAGCCTCACGCAGCATACCGGCAGCGGGAGGCGGACCCATGGTGACGACAACGACCTTGCAGCCGGTGGCGTCCTTGATCTTCAGGGCCGCCTCCAGGGCGTTCATATCGTCGGGGTTGGTGATGGTCTGCATGGAAGCGCGGTTCAGAGTACCATCGGGATTGACCGCCACCTTGCCGGAGGTATCGGGTACCTGCTTAATAGAAACAATGATTTTCATTTTAACCTTTACCTCCTATCCTTACTTCACGCCCAGGTGGCTGGAAATAACCATGCGCTGGACCTCGCTGGTACCCTCGTAGATCTCGGTGATCTTCGCGTCGCGCATCATGCGCTCCACGGGATACTCGCGGGTGTAGCCGTAGCCGCCGAACAGCTGGACGGCGCGGCGCGTGACATCGGAGGCAGCCTCAGCGGCGAACAGCTTCGCCATGGAAGCGTCCATGGAGTAGTCCTCATGATGCTGCTTCTTCATAGCGGCAGCGTACACCAGGTACTGAGCAGCCTGCATACGGGTGTGCATGTCGGCCAGCTGGAACTGAGTGTTCTGGAACTGGCTCAGGCGCTTGCCGAACTGGACACGCTCCTGCGTGTACTTGACAGCCTCGTTGACAGCGCCCTCGCCCAGGCCCAGGGCCTGCGCGGCGATGCCGATCCGGCCGCCGTCCAGGGTCTGCATGGCGATCTTGAAGCCCTTGCCCTCTTTGCCCAGCAGATTCTCCTTGGGAACGATGCAGTCCTCAAAGATCAGGTCGCAGGTGGAGGAGCCGCGGATGCCCATCTTCTTCTCGTGCTTGCCGGTGGAGAAGCCGGGGAAGTCCTTCTCCACGATGAAAGCGGAGATGCCGTGGTTGCCCTTGGACTTGTCAGTCATGGCGAACACCACGAAGGTATCGGCCACGTTGCCGTTGGTGATGAAGCACTTGGAGCCGTTGAGGACGTAGTGGTCGCCCTCCAGCACCGCCAGGGTCTGCTGGCCGGAAGCGTCGGTACCGGCGTTGGGCTCGGTCAGACCGAACGCGCCGATCTTGCGGCCGGTCAGCAGGTCGGGCAGGTACTTCCGCTTCTGCTCCTCGGTGCCGTGCTCATAGATGGGGGCGCAGCACAGGGAGGTGTGGGCGGAAACGATAACAGCAGTGGTGCCGCACACCTTGGCCAGTTCCTCCACGCACATGGCATAGGACAGCACGTCGCCGCCGGCGCCGCCGTACTCCTTGGGGAAGTAAATGCCCATCATGCCCAGCTTCGCCATCTTCTCGACGGTCTCCATGGGGAAGCGCTCTTCCTCGTCGATCTCCTCAGCCAGAGGCTTCACTTCGTTCTCGGCGAATTCCCGGTACATCTTGCGGAGCATCTGCTGCTCGTTTGTCAGATGAAAATCCATATACCATTAACTCCTTTTCTTGTTGGTGCTGACTTCAATTACTTGGAATAATCATAGAAGCCCTTGCCGGTCTTCTTGCCCAGCAGGCCGCCGCGGACCATCTTGCGCAGCAGCAGTGCGGGACGGTACTTGGAATCGCCAGTCTCGATGTACAGGGTCTCCATGATGGCCAAGCACACGTCCAGGCCAATGAAGTCGCCCAGAGCCAGGGGGCCCATGGGATGGTTGGCCCCCAGCATCATAGCCTTGTCGATGTCGGCCACAGAAGCAACGCCGGTCTCCACCAGGCCGATGGCCTCGTTGATCATGGGGATCAGGATCTTGTTGACCACGAAGCCGGGAGCCTCAGCCACCTCGACGGGATCCTTGCCGATCTCCTGGGACAGCTTATAGATGAAGTCGAAGGTCTCCTGGGTGGTGTTGGCACCGCGGATGATCTCCACCAGCTTCATGCTGGGCACGGGATTGAAGAAGTGCATACCGATGACGGGGTGCTTGAGGCCGTTGCCCATCTCGGTGATAGACAGAGAGGAGGTGTTGGAGGCGAAGATGGCCTCGGGCTTGCACAGGTCGTCCAGCTCGTAGAGCAGCTCCTTCTTGGTAGCCATGTCTTCCTTGACGCACTCGATGATCAGATCGGCGTCAGCGCAGGCGGACTTCTCCTCCACCAGGATGTTGGCCAGCAGAGCGTCCACAGCCTCCTGGGTCATCTTGCCCTTGGCCACGCGCTTGGCCAGAGAAGCAGCCAGCTTATCCTTGTGCTTCTGAGCGGAAGCCACGGAGCTCGCATACATCAGGGCGGTGTGGCCCTTTGCCGCGAAAACCTGCGCAATGCCGCTGCCCATGGTACCTGCGCCAAAAACTGCAACCTTCATGATTTTTCCTCCTGTTATTTTTGAATAAATTGTTTGGTTTCCTTGTTTCATGCCTTTCGGCACTCCAGGGGGCCGGGCTGTGCCGCTCCTCCGGGAGAACACAGAGTCATTCCGATATTGCCAATTTACTCACAAACTTTATTATAGGGTGACTGGCGGCATTTATCAAGTATAATTTGTGCAGTTTGCGAAAAATTTCACGTTTTTTACACTTCATACAAATTGCTCGTTAAACTTTATACAATTTTGTTAATGCATTCACAAGGCCCTTCGTTCCAGCTGTATCTGCCGGAAATCTCACAGCCTCTCGGCCGCCTCGCACCGGAGCCAAAATGCCAGAATCTCCTCCTTAGCCGCCTCCGCCCGGGAAAGAATGGCAGGGTGCCCACCGGATGCAAACAAGCGCACGGCGGCATGGGGCATCTGCGCCGCCATCGCCTTGTATTCCTCTTCCAAATCCTGTCTGCACATGGGGTCCTCCCGGCTCCCCATCAGGAGCACCGGCGGCCGCATCTGCTCCAGCGGGCCGCAGAACAACGGCCGTCCGGAGGCGGCGCATCGCAACAGGGCATCCGTGTCCCGGTCCACCACCGCCTCCCAGTCCGGTCCCTGGCACCATGCATAAAATTCCCGGGCTGCCTTGTCTCTTTTGGCGCGGTCCCGCTCTGCTGTCAAATCCCGCGCAAACCCCGGGTGAAGGCTCCGCCCGTCAAAGCTGTCCGCCACTACGGCGCCTACTGCGCCGGGTGCCAGCAGGGCCGCGTTCATGGCGGCCCAGGCGCCGCCGCTGGTTCCCAGCAGACAGGGCCTCTCATAGCCCGCCGCCCGGATCAGGGCCAGGGCCTGCTGAGCCTCTTCCTGCCACAGGTCCGCCGGAAACGACTCCACCCGGTCGGAGCGCCCGTTTCCTAGAAAGTCCAGCAGCACACACCGGAAATGAGGCGTATAGAGTGGAAGCAACGGCTCAAACAGCCGGGATGAGGCGGTATTGCCATGGAGAAAGATCAGGACCGGGCCCTCGCCCGCCTCCTGATAAAACATGCTTCTGCCGCAGTAGGGCACCTTGGGCACATCGCTCCCCCCTCCCATTTGGGCTATCATATCATCTCTTTGCTTTCCGCGCAAGCAGGAAATCCACGCTGCCATTTACAGCGCCGGGTCTGTATGGTACAATAGCATTCTGAATGTACGGAGGACTCCCCGGCGGGGTCTTCCTGAAATCGGATCGGGAACCGACCCAGGAGGATGTTGACACATGCGGATGCGAAAGAAAAAGAATCTGATCCCCCGGATGGAGCGCTGCGGCGACCGCCTGATCCGGGAGCCCTACTCCATGCCGGGCAAGTGGCGGGAGCTGATGCCCCAGGCCCGGGAGCTGCGGCTGGAGCTGGGCTGCGGCAAAGGCCGCTTCACCGCCGGCACAGCGGCGGCGGAGCCGGACGTGCTGTTCATCGCTGTGGAGCGGGTGCCGGATGCCATGGTCATGGCCATGGAGCGGTGTGCGGCCCAGGGGCTCACCAACGTGTTCTTCATGGACGCCAACGCCGACCAGCTCCCCCAGTTCTTCGCCCCCGGCGAGGCGGACCGGGTCTACATCAACTTCTGCGATCCCTGGCCCAGCAACCGCCACGCCAAGCGCCGCCTGACCCACGGCAACTTCCTGCGGCTGTACCGCCAGGTGCTGAAGATGGGCGGGCAGATCCACTTCAAGACGGACAATCAGGACCTCTTCACCTTCTCCGTGGAGGAGCTGCCCCTGTTCGGCTTTGAGCTGTCCGAGGTCACCCAGGACCTCCATGCGAATGGCCCGGTGGGCGTCATGACGGACTACGAGGCCAAGTTCCATGAGCAGGGGCTGCCCATCTGCCGGTGTGTGGCCACCATGGTTCCCTGGGAGGAACCCTTCCCCACCGACATTCGGCGGGTGAAGAACCGCTGGCTGGACGTTTTTGCCGACGGCGTGTCCGACGCGGAGTTGGGGAGGCATGTGCTGTCGGATGGGAATTACCTGTGGCATCTCTTCTCCTGGAACCTGGTGCCCTGCCTGTCCGGCGACGCGGCCCGGCAGGCTCTGTCGGAGGCATCCGGTAAGAAATACCTCTTTTATTATGAAGAGCCGCCGGAGGGTGAGCCTCTGGTGCGGCCGGTGACGGCGGAGGAGCTGGTTACCCTGCCCGCAGATGCACGCGCCATTCCCGGAGCGGACTGGTATGTGGTAGACAAGGATTTCACCTGGACGTTTGCGCAGCCCCATGAGGCGGACTGCGGGCCGTACTTCTGTCGGAAAGCCTGACCGAAGGGGCACAACGGGGATTGCCTCCCCTCCGCCCTGGATATACAAAAAGCAGCGCTCTCCCATTTGGGAGGGCGCTGCTCACATAGTCTGGAAAGGGATCTTACGCCTTCTTGGCGATCTCGGTCAGCTGGGTGAAGGCGGCGGCGTCGTTGACAGCCATCTCCGCCAGCATCTTCCGGTTGATCTCGATGCCAGCGACCTTCAGGCCGTGCATGAAGGTGGAGTAGTTCATGCCGTTCATCTTGCAGGCGGCGGAGATGCGGGTGATCCACAGGGAGCGGAAATCACGCTTCTTCAGTCGGCGGCCGGTGTAGGCGTAGGTCAGGGACTTCATCACGGCCTGGTTGGCCACACGGAAGTGCTTAGACTTGGAGCCCCAGTAGCCCTTCGCCATCTTCAGGATCTTATTTCTTCTCTTGCGCGTCATCATCGCGCCCTTGACTCTAGCCATTTGAAAAAGCCTCCTATTTCAACGTCTCGTTACTTACTTGTAGGGGATCATCTTGCGGACGGCGTCCACATTGGTGGTATCCGCATAGCCGCCGGCACGCAGACGACGAGTGCGCTTGGTATCCTTCTTGGTGAGGATGTGGCTCTTGAAGGCCTTGGCGCGCTTGACCTTGCCGGTCTTGGTGAGATTGAATCTCTTCTTTGCACCACTGTGGGTCTTCAGCTTCGGCATAATGGTTGCTCCTTCCGTATCGTTGAAATCAGATTACTTGCCGGATTTGGGAGAGAGGAAGATGGACATCATCCGGCCCTCCAGCTTGGCGGGCTTATCCAGATTGGCGGTTTCGGCGCATTGTGCGGCAAACCGGTCCAGCAGGTCCCTACCGATGTCGGTATGGGCCATCTCCCGGCCGCGGAATCGGACCGAGACCTTGACGCGGTTGCCGTCGGCGATGAACTTCTGCGCGTTTTTGAGCTTCGTATTGAAATCCCCGATGTCAATGCCCGGAGACATCCGGATCTCCTTGATCTCCACCACGTGCTGGTTCTTTCTGGCTTCCTTCTCCCGCTTGCTCTGCTCGAACCGGTATTTGCCGTAGTTCATGAGCTTGCACACGGGGGGAACGGCCTGCGGCGAGATCTTGACCAGGTCCAGGCCCTGCTCGTCGGCGATCTTCAAAGCTTCCGCAGGGGGCATGATGCCGAGCTGCTCGCCCTCGGAACCGATCAGGCGAATCTCCTTGTCTCTGATCTCCTCGTTCAGTTCATGCACTACTTTACTAATGGTCGAAGCACCTCCATCTCAGAATCACAAAACGCGGATACCATGCAGGCATCCGCGCAACAACAAACCACCGCCCGGTGGTCTGATTACAGCAGTGTAAACCTCTTTGCCAAATCGCTGGAGGTGAGGCGGATGCAGTCAGCCTTCTTTGTTTTGCTGGATTAGTATAGCACCCTTTTGTCCTTTTGTCAATCCATTTTTTCTCCGGTGACAAGGTTTTTTCCAGCCTCCGCGTATAATTTCCGCAGCTGGCGGTGAGACTATGCCATGTACTCAAGCAGGCGAAAGGAGGTGTCCTGATGAGCAACCGCGACAACCAGAACAAGCGCGATGCCGGCCAGACTCAGCAGAAGGAGAACCGTGAGAACAGCCAGCAGAACCAGAACAAGGCCCAGAAGGAAAACCGCAAGTAACTCCCCTGGAATCGCCATACGGCGGGGCAGACGCCCCGCCGTATTTCTTTTGGAGAGAAGGGCTTACCGCCGGATGAACTGGAGGTTCACATCCACGTTGCCGCCGATACCGGCCACAGAGCACTTGCTGGAATACTGCCAGTAGTCCATGTGATAGTACAGGGTGGGGTACAGAAGCTCGGAGCTCTCGCTCTTGTACTCGGGGTACCAGGAGAGATACGGCTCCAGAGCGCCCTGGTCATATTTGATGTAGCTGACATACTGCCCGGCGTAGACCATGGCGTCGTAGCCGGCCTCTTCGATGCGCTCGCAGAACGCCACTGCGCAGGCGGTGGCCATCTCCGGCGTGGTGCCGTAGACCCGGTAGGTGCTGTCGTGCATCTCCCAGTCGTAGGCCACGGGGCCGTCGATCTCGTGGCCCTCCAGCAGGCTGATGACAAAGTCCGCCTCCTCGATGGCCTCCTCCACGGTGATGGCCTGGGCGAAGAAGTAGACGCCGGTCTCGATGCCCGCCGCCATGGCCCCGTCAATATTCTGGGCGTAGAAAGCATCCTCCATGATGCTGCCGGAGCCGTAGCCCCGCAGGCCGATCCGCACCATGGCGAACTCCACGCCGTCGGCCTTGGCGGCCTCCCAGTCGATGGTGTTGTTGGCGCTGGCCCGGTTCTGATAGGCGGACACGTCGATGCCGAAGCGGGTCCGGTAGTCGTCACCGGTATAGATCAGGCGGTCCGGACGGTCCGGGTCCCACATGAAATCTCCCTGGGAGAAGCGGTTCCGCTCCACCCCGGCGTAGATGGGGATCTGTTGGTTGCTGTATGTCAGATACTCCCCTGTGGTCTCCGAGGGCGTGTACACGTCGCCGGGCTGGATGGCCGGCGGCTGCTCCGGCTCCTCCGGCCGCTGGGAGAGGTCCGTGACCATGGCGCTGCCGAAGTTCCGTACCGCGCCCCGGATGGTCACGTTCTCCAGGGTCACCGTCCCGGTGACGCCGGGGGCCAGAATCAGATCCCCCGTGATGGTCATGTCCTGGAGGCAGGCCCCCTCCGCCGCGTTGACCATCACCGTGCCCTCCACGTCCTGGGTGTAGGTGGTGCTGGTCTGGATCAGCACCTCGATCATGTTGTCCAGGATCGTCACGATCTCCGCCCGGGTGATGGCGTCCGTGGGACGGAAGTACCCGTCGGAGGAATCCGTGATGTAGCCCAGGGCGGACATCTCCGCCAGATACGGCTTCGCGTAATCCGCCACCTGGTCCGCATCCAGGTAATAGACCGTCGCGCTCTCCCCCGAGATGTTGAAGGCCCGTGCGATCATGGTCACCGCCTGCTGGCGGGTGATGGTGTCCCCGGCCAGGGCCTGCCCGTTGTTGCCCAGGTAAACGCCGGAGGCGTGGAGCTTCAGGATGGCATCCTCCCAGTAGTTCCCGCTCAGATCAGAGAACGTCCCGGCGGGCGAGGTGCTTTGGAATTTCAGGAAGCGGTCCAGAATGCCCGCAAAGGCACCCCGGGTGATGGAGTTGTCCGGCCGGAATGTGCCGTCCTCATAGCCGTTGATGATGCTGTACTCCTCACTCCATTTCGTGATGGCGGTCTCCGCCCAGTGGCCCGTCGTATCGGTAAAGGCCGCCCGGGCCGGCAGTGCCAGAGACCCCACTGTCACTGCCAGCGCCAGCAGCGCCGCAAACACCCGTTTTTTTCCCATGATCCGCTTCCTTTCCTGTTTTTTCGACATACCGTGTCCCAAAAAAGTCCCACCGCAGTGCGGAGGGACGCTATAATTGGTTTACATATTATCACAGCCGCTTCTCCCTGTCAATCTCCCGCAGGCAGAAAACGGGCTTTGCAAATTTTTCCGGAAGGTGAATAATCCGGGCAGGCTGGTCCGTGTTATGGGTGAAAGGAGCTGAGGACCCTGACTTCGTTTGGTACCGACGAATCCATCCGCCGCACGGTGGCTGCGTACAGCCCCATGCTGCTGCGGATCGCCATGACCCGCCTGTCCTCCCCCGCCGACGCGGAAGACGTGGTGCAGGAGGTCTTTTTGAAGCTGCTGACCACCCGGCCGCACTTCCGGGACCTGGAGCACGAAAAGGCGTGGCTGATCCGCACCACGCTCCACCGGGCCTGCGACGTGGCCCGGGCGGCGGAGCGGCGGAATCTCCCCCTGGAGACCGCGGAGGTCCTTCCAGGTGGAGAGATGCCGGAGCCCTCCCCCATCCTTTCCGCCGTGCAGGCCCTGCCGGCGAAGTACGGCGCTGTCATCCACCTCTATTATTATGAGGGCTATTCCATCAAGGAGATTTCCAAGCTGCTGCAAATCCCCCTCCCTACCGTGGGGACCCGGCTCTCCCGGGGGCGGGAGCGGCTGCGCCAACTTTTAAAGGAGGATGTGGAATGAATCGCCAGAACTACCGCGCCGCATTTGACGCCGTGGACTTCTCCCCGGACTTCGAGGAGCGGACTCTTCAAAAGCTGGCAGCCATGCGGCACGCATCTGAAAAGGAGCAGAACAAGATGTCCATGAATCGCACGAAAAAAATTACCCTGCTGGCTGCGGCGGCCGTGGCCCTCCTGGCCGTGACTGTGTCCGCCGCCGTGCTGTGGCTGACCCCCGCCCAGGTTGCGGTGGAACTGAACGATCCAATGTTGGCGGAGGCCTTCCAAAGCGAAGCCGCCGTGATCCTCAATGAGACCCAGACCGTTGGGGACTACACCGTCACCCTGATGGGGATGGTCAGCGGCGCCAACATCTCCCAGTGGTGCGCCGATGTCCAGGAAAGCCGCACCTATGCCGTGGTGTCCGTGGTCCGGACGGACGGCACACCCCTGACAGAGGAGAACTATGACGTGGTCCCCTGCGGGGCCTTCACTGTTACGCCCCTGGTGTCCGGCTATGATCCCCGGGCCGTCAACGTGTTCACCCTGAACGGTGCCTGCTCCTCCTTTCTGCGGGACGGCCGGGCCTATTATGTACTGGACACGCAGAGCCTGGAGATATTTTCGGATCACACGGTATATCTCGCGCTGTATGAGGGATTCGCCGCCCCCTCCTATGAGCGTTTCTCCCTGGCAGAAGACGGCACAGTGGATCTGCGGGACAATGTGACGGGCTGCATGTTCACCCTGCCGCTGGACACACATACAGCCGATCCGGACGCTGCCCGGGCCTTTGTGGAGAGTACCGGTATCCCATGGGAGCCTATGACGGATGCGCAGCTGGCGGTGCAGGAGGCGCATGAGGACCTGGAAGTGGAGAAATCCGCGGACGGGGTGGGGAACCAGACCTTCCTGATTCAGGAGGCCAACTGACGAATTGTATACAGCAAGGGCGGAGAGGGGCTCCCTCTCCGCCCTTGTCTTTTCTGGTCAAGCTGTTTGTGTTTGCGGGGTCCGCGGGACCGGAACCACCGCGTCCCGCAAAATGGACTCTGAGCGGAAGGCCGACAGCGCCAACCCGATCAGGGCGCAGTCCACCATGCTGTGGAGATTTCCCGTCACCAGAGGGAGCTGGGCGCTGAACAGCACAAAGCCCAGATTCAGCGCCGCCGCAAAGGCCGACTGCACCGCCAGCGTCAGGACAACGGCCAGTGCCAGCAGCTTTCCGCTCTGGCTTTGCTGGCAGGCACATCGCCGCAGCATCCACAGCAGCAGGACAGCCAAAACTGCCAGCAGGAGCAGATAGGGCAACCACCCCAGTTTGTAGACCATGGTGGTGGGCAGAAAATCGTGGTTCCACTCCGGCAGCATCATCTCCGGGAGCAGTTCCCTGCCCCAGACCGTTTGCGGCTGGATTGAGAGGTCTCCTCCCTTCCCCATCAGGCGGGATGCCCCAAGTATCCGGCGAGCCATTACAGCCTGATACCCCGCCCCCTGTGGGTCTATCTCCGGGTGCAGGAGAATCTGAATCCGCGCTGCATTATAGCCCGCCACCAACAGCATCCACAGCACCGCTCCAGTCATCACAGCGGCCAGTCCGCCCACCGCCGCCAGTCCCTGCCGCCGGGGCACGGTGAACCAGTCCATCTGGATAGCGAGCAACAGCAGAAAGCAGCCAATAACCATCAGCTGAATCATCCCCTGAATAAAGGGCGCACACATACAGACCACCGTCAAAGGGATGCCGCCCGCCACGGCAGCCAGCAGGCCCCGCCAGCCCTTTCCCCGGCAGGCATACAGCCACAGTGCGTAGACTGCCGGATAGAACAGCACCACATACCGGGTGAAATAAGAGGCGTTGTTGACATTGGGTGAGAGATGTAGGGACAATACCCCCGCCATCACCGCACCGATGTACACCCACTTGGCCCAGCGCAGCAGCCGGGAGACGTCCAGGAAGTAGGCTCCGACCAGCACAGCAGCCCCGGTCACCACTGACAGAGCACAGCGCAGCGGATCCAGATCCTCATCCCAGGGTGCTCCCGCTCGGGTGAGGGCGTACCGCAACCAGCCGCCCACCAGCAGCAGCGCCAGGGTCAGGCCCAGCATCCCCCACTGGGGCCTGGGCCGGTGGAGGCGGTCCAGGTCCGCGCCCACGGCCACCGGGTCCCCCATATCCTCCACTGCCAAGCGCTCCGCCTCTTCCGGCGGATGGCCTTCGGCCAGAAATTCCTCCTGCTGGTCCTCCAGATGAGTTTCCAGCTCCCGGGCCGCCACAGTCCGGGCCCGCTTCCAGCGGATTTGTGCCTCCACCGCGTCCAGATAGCCCCGGACGCTCTCAGGTCCCGGCACAGCAGGCACCTCCCCCCAGCACACGGCCCACGGCATCGGCATAGGTGTGCCACGCCGTCTCCTTCTCCCGCAGGGCGGCCTCCCCCGCCTTTGTCAGATGGTAGTACCGCCGGGGCTTACCGGCAGCGGCCTCCCGCTCGTAGGCGGTGACCAGCCCCTTTTCCTCCAGGCTGTGGAGGAGGGGGTACAGGGTCCCCGCTTTCAGGTGGAACACGTCCTCCGACCGCTGCCGCAGCTCGCTGGTCATCTGGTAGCCGTACTTGTCCCCGTCCTCCAGCAGCTTCAGGACCAACAGGGCCATGCTGCCGCTGACCAGACTCTTATCGGCCTCCATAGACTTCCTCCTTATATAGATATTCTATATATTTTGACAGCGCCATTATATATCGATTCCCTATATAAGTCAAGTAAAAAAACCGCCCGGACCAGATGGTCCGGGCGGCAATTCGTTATTCCACAGTCACGCTCTTGGCGAGGTTCCGGGGCTTGTCGATGTCACAGCCCCGCTGGAGCGCCACATAATAGGCGAACAGCTGCAGGGGCACCACGCCCAGAGAGGGCTGGAGCATGGGATGGGTCACCGGCACAGAGACAGTGGCGTCGGCAGTCTTCTCCATCTTTTCCCGGAAGTCCTCGGTGGTCAGGGCCAACACCTCGGCCCCCCGGGCCTTCACCTCCACCACGTTGCTCATGGCTTTGTCAAAGAGCGGCGCGTAGGTGCCCAGGGCCACCACCAGGGTCCCCGGCTCGATCAGGGAGATGGTGCCGTGTTTCAGCTCGCCGGAGGCGTAGGCCTCGGAGTGGATATAGCTGATCTCCTTCAGCTTCAGGGAGCCTTCCAGCCCCATGGCGTAGTCCAGGTTCCGGCCGATGAAGAAGATGGAGTCGTGGTTGAAGTACCGGGAGGCGTAATACTGGATGTCCTCCGTGTGGGAGAGGAACTGGCGCATCTTCTCCGGCAGCAGCTGCATCTCGGAGAGAATGGTGTCATACTCGCTCTGTTCCACCGTACCCAGCAGGTCCGCCAGATAGAGGCCCACCAGATCCATCAGCACCAGCTGGGTGGTGTATGCCTTGGTGGTGGCCACGGCGATCTCCGGCCCGGCCCAAGTGTACAGCACGTCATCCGCCTCTCGGGCGATGGAGCTGCCCACCACATTGACGATGGCCAGGGTCCGGCCGCCCCGGCGCTTGGCCTCCCGCATGGCGGCCATAGTGTCCAGGGTTTCTCCAGACTGGCTGATGACGATGACCAGAGTCTTTTCGTCCACCAGAGGATCACAGTACCGGAACTCGGAGGCCAGCACCACCTCCACCGGGCGGCGCAGCAGCTTTTCCCAGCTGTACTTGCTCACCACGCCCACATGGTAGCTGGAGCCGCAGGCGATGACGTAAATCCGGGAGAGGTCGCGGACGTACTCCGCCGTCAGATGCAGATCGTCCAGCACCACACGGCCGTCCCGGATGCGGGGGGAGATGGTCTTGCGGACCGCCTCCGGCTGCTCCATGATCTCCTTGGCCATGAAGTGGGCGTAGCCGCCCTTCTCCGCTGCGGACACATCCCAGTCCACCAGACTGTGGGTCTTCTCCACCGGCAGCAGCTCGTCGTCAAACACGTCCACGCTGTCGGCGGTGAGGACAGCGATCTCCCCATCGTCCATGTACACCACGTCCCGGGTGTACTTGATGACAGCCGTCACGTCGGAGGCGATGAAGTTGCCGTTCTGACCGTAGCCGATGATGAGGGGGCTGTCCTTCCGGGCGGCAATGAGGGCGTTGGGGTAATCCGCACAGATGATGCCGAAGGCGTAGGACCCCTCGATCCGCCGCAGGCAGCGGCCCACAGCCTCCAGCATGTTGTGGCATTCGTTGTAGTGGAACTCCAGCAGCTGTGCCACCACCTCCGTGTCCGTGTCGGAGGTGAAGTGGACGCCCTGGCGCATGAGGTGCTCCTTGATTTCCAGATAGTTTTCGATGATGCCGTTGTGGACGAGGGCGATCCGCCCGTTCTCGCTGACGTGGGGATGGGCGTTGATGTCATTGGGCTCCCCGTGGGTGGCCCAGCGGGTATGGCCGATGCCCAGGTTCCCCTCCAGGTCCGCGCCGCCGTGGATCAGGTCGGATAAGACCTGAAGCCGTCCCTTGGTCTTGCGCACCTGGAGTCCCGCCGTCTCGGACCGCACCGCCACGCCGGCGGAGTCATACCCCCGGTACTCCATCCGCTCCAGGCCGTCCAGCAGAATGGGGGCCGCGGGCTCGTTTCCTACAAATCCGATGATTCCGCACATATTCGATAATCCTCCTGAAGATTCTGTAATGAATGGTCAAAGGACAAACACGCAGTCATTTGTCACTTTCTTCACGGTCACAGCCCCCTTGTTTTGCGGTTGCCCGCATATTTGCCGGCTGTGTACGCGCCCGTGGGCACGGAAGGGCATCCGCCGAATCCTTCGATACTCCCTTCCCCTCGTCGTCCCGCCGCTGGCGGCGGGCGCTGGCGCTGTGATGGGCCGCGGCCCATAAACTCCTTTCACATCTGCGATTTTTCTTTTTTTGATTTTGATGCGGTCACTATAATATGCGCCTGATAAGCCCATCTTAAATAGGTCTGTTAAGACGATTCAGCACATATTGACCGTTGACTGGCTCTACATCTCTCAAAAATGATACTCCATGATATGTTCCCCCTTGCTATCGTATTTCCCGTTAAACCGGAAACCAATCTGTTGATAGAGCTTGATTGCATGGGGATTATTCTCATACACGCTAAGATATACCGTGCCGCTCTGATACTCTGTATGCAATCTGTCAAGAAGCGAAAGCACCGCCTGTTTTCCATATCCTTTTCCCTGATATCTTTTATCAATGAGCAGCCGATCCAGCCATAGCTGTCCCGGAGCCGGCTCTGGAAAATAGCCGTACATAGCAAAACCAATCAGCGTGTCGCTGTCATAAATACCAACAGGCCGCCACAGCTCCAATTCATCTGCCTCCCGCAAGCACTCGCTTACACTCTCAATAAAACCAGCCTGCTCAGAAAAGACAGTCAAGCCCTCAACTTCCCTGCGGTTTTCGGCGTTTACCGATTTGAAATGTAATTGTTTGTGAACACTTGAATCCATCATTATTTTTTCTTATTAATTCTCAAAACTGTTGCTGTATAACTCTATATTTTCTTTCCATGCTTTACAAGAATCTCCCCCTCCTGGGGGAGCCTTATCCCGGATAAAAATCCCGTTCCGGCAGATACTAGCGGAACGGAGGGATTTTCGCCATGATAACCGCCTTTGTCCGAACGATCATTCTCTATTTCCTTATTGTGGTCGGGATGCGCCTGATGGGCAAGCGCCAGATCGGCGAGTTGGAGCCCAGCGAGCTGGTGCTGACCATGATGATCTCCGACCTGGCCGCCGTGCCCATGCAGGACTTCGGCATTCCGCTGCTCTCTGGCCTGCTGCCGATCCTGACGCTGCTGGCCCTGTCACTGCTGCTGAGTCAGCTGTCTCTCCGCAGCCTGCGGCTGCGGGCGCTGATCTGCGGGACGCCCACGGTCCTGATCCGGGGCGGCAAGCTGCAGCAGGACGCCATGCGGAAGAACCGCTTTACCATCGATGAGCTGATGGAGGAACTGCGGGAGCAGGGCGTCACCCGCATCGAGGACGTGAAGTACGCCGTGCTGGAAAACTCCGGCCAGCTGACCGTCTTTCCCTGGACAGCCCAGCAGCCGCCCACGGCGGAACAACTGGGACTGGGGCTGGAGGATGATGTGACACTGCCCATGGTCATCATCAACGACGGGCGGGTCATCCACCGCAATCTGACCGCCTGCGGGCCGGGACGAGAACTGGCTGCGCAAGCAGCTGTCCCGGGAAAGCCTCCTCTCCCCGCGAGATCTTCCTCCTGACCCTGGACGAACAGGGGCAGGTATTCTGCGTCCGAAAGGAGCGAGAGTCATGAGGGCGTATGGAATATCCGTCGGCATCCTGGCAGCCATCCTGGTCTTTTCCCTGTGGAACAGCTCCTACATGACCGCCAGCACCGTCCGCTGGCGGGAGCAGCTGCAGCAGGCGGACGCCCAAGCCCAGTCAGAGGCCTGGACCGAGGCCGTGGATACGCTGGCAGGCAGCTATGACGACTGGTCGGAAAGCCAGACCTACCTCCACATCGTGGCGCGGCATGATACGGTGGACGACGCGGAGGCCATGTACCGCCGGGCCCTGGCCTTCGCCGCCACCCGGGAGCTGACGGAGTTCCGGGCGGAGATCTCGGACCTGCGGGATCAGCTCCGGCTCCTGGCGGAGACGGAGCGGCTGGATATCAAGAACGTCCTCTGACGGCCTTCACCGGTTGTCGGCCAGGAGCTTGTTCAGCTCTGTCATAAAGGTGTCGATATCCTTGAATTGGCGGTAGACGGAGGCAAACCGGACATAGGCCACCTGGTCCACGTTTCGCAGCCGTTCCATCACTTTTTCGCCGATGGCCTCTGTGCTGATCTCCCGCTCCATGGAGTTCTGCAGATCCTGCTCGATCTCCTCGGCGATCTTTTCCAGCTCCGCCAAGGGCACCGGCCGCTTTTCGCAGGCGCGGATCATGCCGCCCAGAACCTTCCGCCGGTCAAAACTCTGGCGGCTGCCGTCCTTCTTCACCACCACCATAGGCAGGCTCTCCACCGTCTCATAGGTGGTAAATCGCTTGCCGCAGGAAAGGCACTCCCGCCGGCGGCGGATGCTGCTGTTTTCGTCCGCGGGCCGGGAATCAATGACCTTGCTCTCACTGTAACCGCAATAGGGACACTTCATACTGGACCTCCAAACGCTCCGCCGGCGCCCGGCCGGCAGGTCTTCCCGTGTCTGAGGCCGGGCGGAGAGCCCCTCCGCCACGGCCGTCTTGGGGTTATTATATCATACCCCCGGGAAATGTGGAACACATCATTTGGAATTTTCTGAAAATGTCTCTGTCCGCCGGACGGCTCAGAACACCGGCCGCTCCTCCCCGTTGAAGGCAAAGATGGCGTAGCTCCGGCCATGGATACGGCGGATATGGGCAAAGCAGAACAAGGCGGTCAGCGGAAAGGGGCGGCCCACGTCATAGGGCACCGCCAGCTCTCGCCGCCCCTGCTCCTCCCGGACAAGGACGCCCGGCACAAGGTGCAGCTGCTCCCGAAGCCATGGGGAATGGAGACGCACTGCCGAGCGCTCCAGCGGCGTCCAATCCTCCGGCTCCGGCGGATGGGCAGGGCGGATCTCCCCCTGCCGCAGCTTTCCTAGAGGGGCTGTCAGCCGGGCGGAAAACCGCCGCCGGATTGTGGCCCGGTCCCCACAGGGCTCCAGAACGCCCAGCCGCAGCTCTCCCCGGTCGCCCACCGCCCAGGCGCACCAGAGGCCCTCTCCCGGCAGGCGGCACCGGGCCTCAAACCAGGTGTACAGCGCCTCCTGCTCCGTGATGAGCTCCCCCACAGAGACACCGCCCTGCATCAGTGGAAACTTGTCCATTGCTCTGCCCCCTCTCCAAACGGCCCCGCCTGGCACAACCTATGCCCAGGCGGGGCCGTTTATGCGGAGATCAGGCGACGGTGTAGCTGCCCCGGACCAGCAGCTTGGTGGTGCCGGCCGTGGCGCGGACGCCCCGGCCCTCAATGGTCATCATGTACAGGTGGTTCTGGACCAGCGCACTGCCGTTGTTCAGCGCTGTGGCTGCGGTCTCGTCAATGAGACCGGGGCTGGAGGGAGAAACGCACACAGCCGTTCCCACTCGTAGCATTACCTCACAGCCGATGTCCCCAGTGAGGACTTGTCCGCTGGTGAGGGTCACCACAGTGAAGTTGGACGCGGCACTGGCTCCGCTGCCTGCCGAAATGCCCAACTGGGCATTCCGGGCGGCGATCTTCTGGTCCACCCGCTCCATGATGGAGTCCATGAACGTCTCGTTCAAGTAGCTCAGGGTCACCAGCGGGTCGTCGGAGGAGCCGGCCTCCGCCGCCGCGGTAATCGTCACGTTCAAGGCGCCGCAGAGCACCAGCAATGCCAGCAGCCGCAGATACCATCTGTTCTTTTTCATGCGCTTATGTACCTCCGTATTGATTGTCGGATCTGAAAATCGGTACCCCTGAAAAGGGCGGAACGCCCTTTTCAGGAGGACCCTTCGATCAAACCACGCATTTCCGGGCGGCCAGGAGACGGCTTCCGCCGCAGCGCCCGGCCTGTGTATTGCCGAAGAAACGGATCTCTCAAACCAGCTGGTCGTGGGGCAGTCCGAAGCTGACCGCGATGGCCAGATCGACCTTCTCCATCACATTCTCCTCCACATGGCCCATCTTTTCCCGCAGGCGCTTTTTGTCCAGGGTGCGCACCTGCTCCAGCAGGACCACCGAATCCCGGCTCAGGCCGCAGCTGTGGTCCACGGGAAGGTCGATATGTGTCGGCAGCTTGGCCTTCCCGGTCTGGGAAGTGATGGCCGCCGCGATCACAGTGGGACTGTACCGGTTGCCGGTGTCGTTCTGAATGATCAGAACCGGCCGGATGCCACCCTGCTCGCTGCCCACCACCGGAGAGAGATCGGCATAGTAAATATCGCCGCGCTTGACACTCGTATCCACAAAGTTCACACTCCGCCGAAAGAAGTACCCGTCACCATTCGGTGAGGCCACTTTCATTCTCCCACGCAGGTACGGAATTTATACTTTGCCAATGCCGCAAAATTCCGGCGTCCTCGCCCCGCACTATCCTATGCCCGGAACAAGGCGTGTGTGTATGGATTTGTGTCCGCGCTTCCCTGCGCTCACAGCAGCCGCAGGCTCCGCTCCACGATTTTACCGCCTTCGATATACACCCGCGGCACCCGCTTGCTCACCGCACAGGTCAGGCCCCACCGCGCGTTGCGCGGCGGGGACCCCGATCTCATTTTGGTCGGCCAGGCAAAGCCCGCTCTCCCCAAGGTTTTGCCGCACGCGGCAAAACGCTTGGACGCCGCGCTGCGGCGGCTCGCTTCCCTGCGCTCACAGCAGCCGCAGGCTCCGCTCCACGATTTTGCCGCCTTCGATATACACCCGCGGCACCCGCTTGCTCACCGCGCAGGTCAGCTCATAGGGGATGGTGTTCAGAATGGCCGCCAGGTCATCCACCCGCTGGCGGCGGCCGAAGATCTCCACCTCGTCCCCGACCTTGACGTCGGGCAGGTCCGTCAGATCGATCATGGACATGTCCATACAGATCCGGCCCCGCTGAGGGGCTGGGCCCTGGGCTGTCACCACCGACATCCGGTTGGAGAGGCCCCGGAAGAAACCGTCCGCATAGCCGATGGGCAGCACCCCGATCCGGGTCCTTCCCTGGGTGCGGAACGTTCGACCGTAGCTGACGTCCGTGCCCGGGTCAAAGGTCTTGATGGTGGAGACGCTGGACTTCAGGCTCATCACCGGCCGCAGGTCCAGCCGCTGCGCATCGGCGCCCACGCCGTACAGGGCGATGCCCGGCCGCACCATGTCGAGATACATCTCCGGATAGCGGGCCAGAGCGCCGCTGTTGGCGCAGTGGCGGATGGCAAAGGTTCTGCCCCCTGCAGCCAATGCATCCAGCACACGGGTGAACACGTCGAACTGCGCTCTCGTATAGGCCTCACTGTCTCTGTCGTCCTCGTCGGAGACGGCGAAGTGGGTGAAGATGCCTTCCGCCTCCAGTCCCGGCAGGGCGCAGGCGGCGGCGATGGATTCCACGCCTGTGTCAAAGTGCCCCTCCCGCACCAGGAAACCCAGCCGGGACATACCGGTGTCCACCTTGATGTGGACCTTCAGTGTGCCGCCGCTCTCCACGGCTGCGGCGCTGTACGCCTCCGCCTTGGCCAGGGCGGACACCGCCTGGGTGATGCCGTACTCGATCAGCTGGGGCACCATGGCCGGGGGCGTGTGACCCAGGATCAGAATGGGCGCCTGAATGCCGGCCCGGCGGAGTTCTTTCGCCTCGTCCAAGCTGGACACCGCCAGATAGTCCGCCCCCAGCTGCTCCAGCTTTCGGGACACCTGCACGGCCCCGTGGCCGTAGGCGTCCGCCTTCACCACACCCAAATACTTCACGTTGGGCCCGATCTTTCTGCGGGCCTGCTGATAGTTGTGGGCCAGGGCGTCCAGGTCGATCTCCGCCCAGGTCCGTCTCAGAATCGGTTCCTCCATGTGTCGGTCACCTTCTCCGTCAGTCTATGGAAGCGGCGGGAGGAACCCTCCCGCCGAAGTCATTCCTGGTTTTCTATTGTATCATAAAAGGAAAAGCTCGTAAAGTCTGCCGTCAAAATGATTTCCCCATCCACGGCGATCTCCCCTCGGAGGGGCGTACCGTCCTCCTGCCGCAGCCAGAGGGTGGAGAGGATCTTCCCATTCTGCTCTCCGGTCTGGTCCACCGTCAGACGGAAGCAGGACGTCTCCTGCCAGTCCTCCTCGCTCTCCTCCAGCAGCCACCCGTCCCGCAGGGCGCTCATCAGCTGGGGCAGGCAGGCCATGGGGCTCACCTCCTGGCTGCTGAGGTTCCCGGCGTTCAGGCACTGGTCCTCGTACACCAGCTCCACTTCCCCATCGGAGAGCACTGCCTTCACGCCCGCGATGGTCTCCGGTGCCAGGACCTCCACAGTGGTCTCCCCCTCCGGCACGTAGTCGCACTGGAGCGTGGCCTCCCAGGCCGCGCCGTCCTGCGTGCAGGAGACCTCCGCCTCCATGACGCAGCCCGCCATGTTCCGATAGGGCATCCGGGCATCCGCCGCATCCCCCGCCTCTCCGCCTGTGCCGCCGCAGGCCGTCAGCAGCAGGCACAGGGTCATCATTGGTATGCAAGCCCATCTGCGCACCGCAAAAACCTCCGTCTTTTATAGGATCTCCCCGATGGCCGCCGGCAGTGACGACACCACGTCCTCCGGCGTCATACCATAGGGCGTCAGGCGCTCCGCCGCCAAGTCCCCGGCCCGGCCGTGGAGCCACACGCCGACCGCCGCCGCCCGGACGGCAGTCGCCCCCTGGGCCAGCAGGGCGGCGACAATCCCCGTCAGCACGTCGCCGCTGCCGCCCTTGGCCAGGCCGGAATTTCCGGTGGTGTTCACCAGCACGTTCCCCGCCGGGGCGGCGGTGAGGGTCCGGTGGCCCTTCAGCACCAGGACACAGCCATGGGCCGCTCCAAAGGCCCGGGCGGCCCCCAGCCGGTTGCTGCCGGTGAGGTCGCCGCCGATGCGGGTGAACTCCCCGTCGTGGGGCGTCAGCACCGTGATCCGGTCTCGCCGGGCGTCCAGTACATCTATATGTCCCCCCAGGGCGTTTATGCCGTCGGCGTCCAGCACCATCGGCTGCTGGATCTTTCTGCAGCAGATCCAGCACCAGCTCCGTGACGCCATCTCCCCGGCCCAGTCCAGGGCCCAGAGCCACTGCGTCACAGCCGGCAGCCCGCTCCAGGATTTCCTCTTTCGCCTTGGGAGAGAGCCTCCCATGTTTGTCCGGCAGAGGGAATGGCATGGCAGAGACGCACTTGGCCGCCTCCACCGGCCAGATGGTCTCCGGCACCCCCAGGGACACCAGCCCGCACCCGGTCCGCACCGCCGCCGCGGCAGTGAGATAAGGCGCACCGGTATAGCCCACTGCGCCGCCGACGATCAGCACCTTGCCGAAGGTTCCCTTGTGGCCGTCCGCCCTCCGGGGCGGCAGGGCCGCACGGGCAAAGTCCCGCTCCACCGTCTGGGCCCGGCAGACAAGGCCCCGGACCAGATCCGCCGGGATGCCGATGTCCCGGACCTCCACGTTCCCGGAGAGGGCGGCCCCCTCCCCCACTGCCTGACCGATCTTGGGCAGTGTGAAGGTGACAGTGCGATCCGCCCGAACCGCACGGCCCAGCACGGCGCCGGTGTCCGCCGACACGCCGCTGGCAATGTCCGCCGCCACCACGGCGGCCCTGCTCTCATTCATCCAGTCCACCGCCGCGGCAAAGGGCGTGCCTGCCCCGATGGGCCGGGAGAGGCCCACGCCGAAGAGGGCGTCGATCACCACGTCGCACCCCAACACCCAGGCCCGCTGGCTTTCGTCCGCCGGGTCGAACCGCTCCAGCTCCACACCGCACTCGCTGAGACGGCGGGTCTCCTCCAGGGCGTCCGGCGTCAGCTTCTCATAGTCCCCTACCAGGAACGCCCGGACCTTCAGCCCCTTCAAAAACAGCAGCCGGGCTGCGGCGATGCCGTCGCCGCCGTTGTTGCCCGCGCCGCACAAGGCCGCCCCCCGACATTTCCCCGGCCGCTTGGGCAGCAGCGCCAGCGCCGCCTCTGCCACGCCTGCCGCCGCCCGCTCCATCAGGTCGATGGAGGGAATGCCCCGCTCTTCAATGGCCTGCCGGTCCAGCTCCTTCATCTGCTCCGCCGTCGTCAGCTTCATGGCCGTAACCTCCTGTGTTCCTCATGGTTTTCTGGTGCCTATTATAGGAATTCCCGCTCCGGATTGCAATCATTTGTAACCAGATCGTCATGAATTTTCCGGTGGAATGTGATATGATGCTTCAAAAAGGAACGAAAGGAGGCGCTGCCCATGAGGCGTTTTGGGGCGCTTCTTCTCCTGACCATCACGCTGCTCGCCGGCTGCGGCGGGCGGGAATCTCCGGTTTCGCCCGATGAGGCCCCGGAGACCGCTCTGACGGAACAGGACGTTATCAATATGTATACCGCCGCGTCGGCGGTATACGACTGGTTTGATCTGACCACCCTGCCCCTGGACATGGAGGACGCCCGCACAGAGGGAGACCTGACCTACTACCGGGTGGATGCGGAGAATCTCTCCCTGCCCGTTTCTACCGTGGCAGAGCTCACGGACAGTGCGCTTCCCTGGCAGCCGCAGCCGGTCACGATCACGTCCCTGGCAGACCTGCAGGAGACGGCGGAGTCCTACTTCTCCCCGGAGATTGTGGACAACCTCTTCGCCCTGTCCCCGGATCACTACAGGACTTCGACGGCGTTCTCTACGCCACCGACGGGGGCCGAGGGAGCAACCTGTACCTGCTGGACAAGACCGTGGCGGCGGAGCAGGTGGATGAAGACCACTGGACCGTGACGGTGACCTTTTGGGCGGATTTCGAGGGCCGGGAACTACAGGGAGACGGGTATTTCCACACGGTGGCTCTACCACCGGGTACTCCACCGCCGTACTGGACTATGCGCATACACCGGACGGCTGGAAATTCACCGGTTTTTGTCCCTCGGACGGCCTAGACCTGGAGGCAGATACAGTCTATACCATCAATTACTATCAGGACTTTGAGGTCACCAGCGCCTATCAGGACTACTCGGACTGGAAGCTGGCGTGCTATTTGATCTACGCCGACGGCGCCTATGCAGAGGCTCCCTTCGATCTGTTGGCCCGCCGCTTTCTGGAGCGGCCGGAGGACATCCTGCATGTCCTGGCTTTGTTGGACAGCTCCCCCTACCGGGAGAAACAGGGACCGCCCCATCCGAATATCGACGTCATTGTGGCCGGTCCAGGATACACTGCCGCTGGGAGGTTCTACCGGGAGGACCGGGCGGACTTTGAGGCACTCCTGGACGCTCTGCACCCGGAGACGGAGGCGAACAGGCGGTGCTGGACAAAATCCGGGCTGCCTACGAGTCCTCTGTTACAGAGGAGAGTCCCATTGAGACGGAGTTTGCCCTGATCGTCCCCGGTGAGAAGCGGCTGCTGACCCTGGGTGTCCAGGAGGGCACCTTTCCCTGGGGATACGAACTGGAGGGCACCGTGACCTCCGCCGACGGCGACACCTACGGTACGGTATATGAGGTGGACTGCGGCGAATCTGCGGCTGGGCCTACTCCGTCAGTCCTGAGGACGGCTCGGAATACCTGTTCCGCCTCTCCACCTCCACCCACTATGACCAGTCCGGTGGAACGCTCTGCACGCCCCGGGGCCTTTACTGCGGATACAGCCTCGCCCATCTGGAAGAGATATACTCTCACGTAGTAGAGCTGGCGGGCTTTCAGTCTGACACCTATGATGCCTGCTATGTCTATGAGCCCGGCGGTCTGGCGTATTGCAAGCACATCGCCTTTTATATCACGGACGGCGAGGTGACCGCCATCCAGGTGGAGGATCTGATGGATGGCCGTCTGTTGGGCTGACAGCTTCTTCCCTGTTCTCCGGACAATTCGCCAATTCCCACAGGCCCCAATCCCCCGAATTCCGGCGGATTGGGGCTTGCATTTTCGGTTTTTCTGTGCTATAAGTGTTAATTGTTATCAGCGATGAACGGGAAAATAATTGGATACGCCGCCGAGAGAGGGTCTGGCCACCGGCTGCAAGCCAGACTGCGGACGCCCGATTTGGTTCGCCCGGGAGCCGCCGTGGAGACACGGCCGGTCCGCCCTCCGTTATCAGGGCCACGAGTGCTGCGCGCCGCAGGCGGCGTGAATCCGGGTGGTACCGCGGAAGGATTCGCCTTTCGTCCCAGGGATGGGACGAGAGGCGTTTTTTTGATGCCTTCCATCCCAAGAGCACTGCGTATGCAACATTATAATATAAGGAGCATGGACAATGAAGGAACAACTGGAAGCCATTCGCGCCGGCGCGCTGGCAGCCATCGGCGCCGCCGGGAACACCGGAGAGCTGGAGGCCCTCCGGGTCCAGTACCTGGGCAAGAAGGGAGAGCTCACCGCCGTTCTGAAGCAGATGGGCAAGCTCTCCGCCGAGGAGCGGCCCGCCATGGGCCAGCTGGCCAACGCCGTCCGGGCAGATGTGGAGTCCGCCATCGAGCAGCAGTCCGCCGTCCTGGCGGAAAAGGCCCTGGAGGAGCGGCTGGAGGCCGAGGCGCTGGACATCACCGTCCCCGGCAAGGCCCACAAGCTGGGCCACAAGCACCCCATGTACACCGCGCTGGATGAGATCAAGGAGATCTTCATCTCCATGGGCTTCACGGTCCTGGACGGCCCGGAGGTGGAGCTGGCCACCTATAACTTCGACAAGCTGAACGCCGGCGAGGGCCACCCCTCCCGGGACTGGAGCGACACCTTCTACTTTGACGAGGACAGCCGGGTGATGCTCCGCTCCCAGACCAGCCCCATGCAGGTCCGGGCCATGGAGACCATGGAGCTGCCCATCCGCATCATCGCCCCCGGCCGGGTGTACCGGAAAGATGAGGTGGACGCCACCCACTCCCCCATGTTCCATCAGGTGGAGGGCATGGTCATCGACAAGGGCGTCACCATGGCGGATCTGAAGGGCACCCTGAACACGGTGGTGGAGATGCTGTACGGCAAGGGCACCAAAACCCGGTTCCGCCCCCATCACTTCCCCTTCACGGAACCCTCCTGCGAGATGGATGTCCAGTGCCACAAGTGCGGCGGCGTGGGCTGCCCCACCTGCAAGGGCGAGGGCTGGATCGAGCTGCTGGGCGCCGGCATGATCCACCCCAAGGTGCTGAAGATGTCCGGCATCGACCCGGAGGTATACTCCGGCTGGGCCTTCGGCATCGGCCTGGAGCGCACCGCCATGCGGCGGTTCAAGATCGCCGACCTGCGGCTGATCTTTGAGAACGACGTGCGATTCCTGGAACAGTTCTAGTTCTTAAAGAGGGGGACCTCGTCCCCCCTTTAGATTCCCCCTCACCAGTGACATCGGTCACTGGTGAACGCCGCCCAAGGCGGCTGAGTCAGGGAATTTTCGGCAGGCACGTGTCCTTCCGAAAATGACTGGATATTTTTTCACGCCGGCGGCGTGAAACTCTGCGAGGCTTTTGCGGGGCACTCCCGCATTCCGATATAAAGGAGTTATAGAAGATATGTTACTGAGCAGAAAGTGGCTGGACGAGTTTGTGCACGTCGACGCCAACGATAAAGACTTTGCCGAGGCCATGACCCTCTCCGGCTCCAAGGTGGAGACCACCGAGGACCGGGGAGCCGAGATCTCCAATATCGTGGTGGGCACCATCCTCACCATGGAGCGCCACCCGGATTCCGACCACATGTGGATCTGCCAGCTGGATGTGGGCCAGAGCGCGCCCATCCAGATTGTCACCGGCGCCTGGAACATCCACCCCGGCGATATGGTGCCCGTGGCCCTGGACCACTCCACCCTCCCCGGCGGCAAGAAGATCGAGAAGGGCAAGCTGCGGGGCGTGGAGTCCAACGGCATGATGTGCGGCCTCTATGAGCTGGGTCTGGATGAGCGGGACTTCCCCTACGCCGCTATCGTCCCCGCCGCCATCCTGAACGACTACCACTCCCCTGGACAAGGACAAGCCCTCCATCCCCGCCGACATCCAGCCCGGTGACAAGGTGTTCGGGCCGGTGGTGTGCGCCAAGATCCTGGAGTGCGCCAGCCAGCCGGACTACACCTTCCACACCTGTCTGGACCTGGGCGGCTCCACCGCTGTGCCGGACACCATCTGCCCCAACCTCCACGAGGGGGACCTGGTGGCCTACAACACCAAGACAGGCGCCATCTGCACCCTGGAGGATCTCCACGCCGAGCAGAAGGAGTTCCCCCACTGCATCCCCGACGGCATCTTCGTCCTCCACGAGGAAGGGATCCAGAACGGCGATGACATCAAGCTCATTATCGGCGCGGATGACCATGTGGTGGAGTTCGAGATCACCCCCAACCGCCCCGACTGCCTCAGCGTCATCGGTCTGGCCCGGGAGGTGGCCGCCACCTACCAGCAGCCCCTGACTCTCCACGAACCGGAGGTACAGGGCGGCGCCGACGGCGTGCTGACGGACCTGCTGGACATCGAGACCCCCGCCGCCGATCTGGTGCCCCGGTACACCGCCCGGATGGTGCGGAACGTGAAGATCGCCCCCTCTCCCAAGTGGATGCGGGAGCGGCTGCGGAGCATGGGCGTCCGTCCCATCAACAACATCGTGGACATCACCAACTATGTGATGCTGGAGTACGGCCAGCCCATGCACGCCTTTGACTACCGCTATGTGAAGGGCGGCCACATCATCGTCCGCCGGTCCGAGGAGGGCGAGGAACTGACCACCCTGGACGGCAACGTGCGCAAGCTCACCGCCAACCACCTGGTCATCGCCGACGAGCACCGGGCCGTGGGCCTGGCGGGCATCATGGGCGGATTGAACTCCGAGATCGTGGCGGACACCACCGACGTGGTGTTCGAGTCCGCCTGCTTCGACGGCACCTGCATCCGCAAGGGCGCTCTGTCCCTGGGGATGCGGACCGAGGCCTCCGCCAAGTTCGAGAAGGGTCTGGATCCCCTGAATACCCTGCCCGCCGTCCAGCGGGCCTGCGAGCTGGTGGAGCTGCTGGGCGCCGGAGAGGTAGTGGACGGCGTCATCGACATCCTCAACTACGTGCCCCAGCCCCACACCATCCGCATGGACCCGGAGCGGGTGAACGCGTTGCTGGGCACCGACATCCCCGCAGCGGAGCAGTACCGGTATCTGGCCCGGGTGGACATCCGCACAGCGGACGACAGCTGCCCCGGCGGCCCTGCCGACGTGGTCATCCCCTCCTGGCGCGCCGACGTGGAGGGCATCGCCGATCTGGCGGAGGAAGTGGCCCGGTTCTACGGCTACAACAACATCCCCACCACCCTGATGCGGGGCCAGACCACCCTGGGCGGCTATGGCGCCGCCGAGATCCTGGAGCGCCGGGTGTCCAGCGTGTGCCAGGCCTTCGGGTACGATGAGATCATCACATACTCCTTCATCTCCCCGGCCCAGTACGACAAGATCCGCTGGCCGGAAGATTACCAGCGGCGGAACTCCTTCAAGATCCTGAACCCCCTGGGGGAGGATACCTCCATCATGCGGACCACCACCCTGCCCTCCATGCTGGAGATCCTGACCCGGAACTCCAACTACCGCAATCAGGACGTGAAGCTCTATGAGGTGGGCCGGACGTACCTGCCCGGCGGCGAGGACGGCCTGGCCATCGAGTCCAAGACACTGACCCTGGGCGCCTACGGCGGCGACATGGACTTCTACGCTATGAAGGGCGCCATCGAGGCGATCCTCCAGGAACTGCGGGTGAAGGATGTGACCTTCCGCATCGGCAGCGGCCTGCCGGAGGAGCTCTCCTACCACCCCGGCCGCTTCGCCGAGGTGTGGAGCGGCAGTGACTGCCTGGGCTGGTTCGGCCAGATCCATCCCCTGGTGGCCAAGAACTATGGCGTAGACGCGGAATTCTACTGCGCAGAGCTGGCCATGGACGAGCTGGAGAATGCCAAGGGGGCCGACCCGGAATATGTCCCCCTGCCCAGGTTCCCCGCCGTCACCCGGGATATCGCCGTGGTGTGCGGGGCCAAAGTCACCGTGGGCGCGCTGGAGGACTGCATCCGCCGGGGAGCCAAGGGCCTGCTGAAGGATGTGTCCCTGTTCGACATCTACACCGGCTCCGGCATCCCGGAGGGCAAGAAGAGCGTGGCCTTCAACCTGACGCTCCGCTCCGACGACCGCAGCCTCACCGCTCAGGAGGCCGATGAGGATGTGAAGAGCATCCTGGAGACGCTGAAGGCAGAGCTGAACGCCGTCCTGCGGTAATATGCGGCCGCCTGCGGACTGCACAGCGGGCTTGTGTGCCGTCGCGTCCAGGTGCTATTGTGCAGACAGAAACCTTGAGCCGGGCGGATGCGTTCCGCCCGGCTCAAATCCAATCCCCCAGCAGCGCCGATGCAGACGCCGCTCCCGGAGGCGCTGTGAGGCGGGCCGAAGGCCGTTCTGCTGCACTGGACCCCCCTGTTCTTTCGGTCCAGCGCCCTCCCAGCGATTACGGGGCGTATTTTTTCAAATTTCATGCGGAAAACGCTTTACAGTTTTTCAAAAAACGAGTATACTAGTTTTGTATTATGAAGTGGTGCTCCCTTCGGGAAAGGTGGTGTCTGTATGGACGATTTTACCAGGAAATTCAATATTGCCACGGAGAAGGACGCAGAGATCCATCAGATTCTCTCGACCGTCTATCGGGCATTGGAGGAAAAGGGCTATAACCCCATCAACCAGATCGTGGGCTACATCCTCTCCGAGGACCCCACCTACATCACCAATCACAACAATGCCCGGACCCTGATCCGCAAGATGGACCGGGACGAGCTGCTGCAGGTGCTGGTCCGCAGATATTTGGGGCAGTAACCGTTTTCCTTCTGCATTCCCCCGCAGAGAGGGCATCCGTGCGAATGGCGCGGCGACCTTCCCTGCGGGATTTTTTGCGTCCAGGGGCCGAAGGCAGGTCTCTTCCCAGGAATTGGCTGTAATTTCTTGTGACCAAACGTTGACAAAGCGGATAAAATCTGTTACAATTCGGTTACAACTTTTGAAGGAGTGTTTCCATGGCAGAGAGCAAGTCCAAGAAGGCAGAAGGTTTGACATACAAGGGCCATCCCCTTCGCCGGGTGGACAATCTGATCTACTACGGCACGATGGCTGAGAAATATATCATCATGATGCAGATCCTCAACACCAAGAAGGAGCAGGACATGGACGTGGCCACCCGTGTGTCCGTGCAGCTGCAGCTGACGGATCCCGACCTGAAGTCCCGTGACCGGGTGGTGAAGAAGTCCGAGAAGGACAGCCTCTACGCGGCGATGGACATCGCCACCGTCTGGCTGGATCGTGCTCTTGCTGGCAAGCTGTAAGAAACAGGACCTTTTCCCCGCGCTACAAAAGACTGACGAAAGGAACGTACACCTATGACGCACTTCGCAGGCAGAGCAGGCAAGGTCCTGTTCCTCTCCGTTCTCACCGCAATGCTGCTGGCGGCCACCGCCCTGGCAGCGGACATCGCCACCGGCGCCGGCTGCACCACAGGTTCTTCCCTGCGGCTGCGGGCCGAGCCCTCTACCTCCGCCTCCGTGGTCACCACGCTGGACAAGAGTGTGGCGGTGGCGATCTTGGATGACTCCGTGGACGGCTGGTACAAGATCGCCTACAACGGCAGCACCGGCTATGTGTCTGCTGACTACCTGAACGTAGATCAGGACAATATCTTCACTACATACGGCCGCGTCAATTCCGACGGCGTGAACGTCCGCTCCGACGCCTCTACCGACAGCTCTGTGCTGGCCACCATTGAGGAGGACGCCATCGTCACGGTCAACGGCTTGGTGGACGGCTGGTACGACGTCACCTGTGAGTACGGCACCGAGGGTTACATCCGCAGCGACTTCCTGGACCTGACGGAGTCTTCCTCCTCCAACAGCGACATCGCGGCCACCGCCAAGCAGTACCTGGGCACGGGTTATGTGTACGGCGGCGCCTCTCCCCGCGGCTTTGACTGCTCCGGCTTCACCATGTACGTGTACAGCCAGCACGGCTACTCCCTGCCCCACTCCGCCACCAGCCAGTGGCAGAGTGGCCTGGGCACCCGGGTATACTCTATCTCCGAGCTGCAGCCCGGCGATCTGGTGTTCTTCAACGATCCCAGCCGCAACGCCGGCAAGGCATGTTCCCATGCCGGTATCTACACGGGAGATGGGCAGTTCATCCACTCCTCCTCTTCCCGCAGCGGCGGCGTCATCGTCAGCAGCCTGACCAGCGGGTACTACAATACCTATTTTGTGGGCGGTATCCACGTGTAAGTTTTAAGAGTAAATATCCAACCGGGCGGCACAGTTGTGTGCCGCCCGGTTTTTGTGTGGATTAGAATTTCTCCGCGGCCCGCTCCAGTGCCGTGAGGTCACCCCGGCGGAGCAGGGGCAGCAGCAGCTGGAGCTTCTCCCGTGGCCAGTCCCACCACCGGAGCCGCTCCAGACGGTGGATGGTCTCCGGTGTGAACCGCTTCCGGATGGGCTTCGCCGGTACGCCGCCTACGATGAGACATCGCTGCCGATGACAATGTCCCCCCGGTTGTCCCAGGCCTCCGTGATCTCCGAGACGGACGTGTCCCACGCCTCGTAGAAGATGGGAAAGGGATAGGTGGACAGGGACTTCAGCGTGTGGTTGGCGCTGGTGAACAGGAATTTCGCGCCGCAGGCGATGGAGCAGAATTTTCCGATCACCAGCCGGTCGCCGTTGATGGGGTAGTGATAGAGCACATTGTTGCGCACGAATTCCGTGGGGTCCCGGAGGAAATCGTTGTAGATCGTGTAATCCCCCACAGAAATATTGGGGTCTGACACCACTGCATTCAGATAGACGGTCTCCCGGTCGCCTGTGCGGGGATAGATGGTATTCGCCGGAATCTGCATGAGGAAATTCTCCTTTCAAATTTGATTCATGCGATCCCGGCCACCACAATGCAGCGCCTCACCTGCCGCTCTCTCCTTTCCTGATTCAGTACTCTGTTTTCTCCCCGCCGCAGAGGGCGGCCAGCTCCCGGATCCAGATTCTCATAGAACCGGGCGATGTGGATGCCGTCCACCAAAGCATGGTTGGCCAGCAGCGTCATAGGCAACAGAGTCCGGCCCCCCTGTCGGTGCCAGCGGCCCCAGGTGATGCGGGGATTGCTGTCCGCCGGCGTTGGGGTTGGCTGGGTCAGGGCCGTGTAGGACAGCCACGGGACACAGGAGACAAAGAACAGGCTCTCCCCGTCCTCTCCGTCCTCCAGGGTGGGCGCCGCCTTCACCCGCTCCTGCTCCGCCGCCGCGTAGGGCAGGAACTCCCGGAAGGGCCGGTCCACCTCCAGGCTGCAGTAGCAGTAGGTCCCGTCCGGCAGAGCCACCGTATGGGAGGAGGGGCAGCGGTCGTACTCCACCACCTGATCGCCCCGGATGCGCCGCCGCAGCTCCGGCACGCCGTTGGCCGCTCGGACCGCAGCGTACAGCACCGCCAGAAAGAAGCTCGTTCCACTCTCCCGGCACCAGACTGCTAGCTCCGTCACATCCACCTGCACCGTCACCCCCACATAGGGGTTGGACAGGGTCTGAAAATACGCAAATTGGTCCCGCCGGGACTCCCGGGACATGTCCACCGTCCGCCAATTCATAGGTGCTCCTCCTCATTTTGATCTTTGGAGGTATGATAACACACTCCAAAGCATTTTGCACCATTTTCCGTTTTGAAAAATTTCCTCTTGCCAAGTTCTTCCGGTTGTGCTATGATTCACACTTGTGTGAAAAGTATGATTTCAAGGAGGTAGCTCCATGCCTGGAGGCAAACACATGCTGGGCATGTCCAAAAACCGGGTCTTTGGCACTGCCAAAGTGGGCGACCGGGGACAGATCGTCATCCCGCAGGAGGCCCGCCGGTTCTTTGGCATCTCTCCCGGAGACACCCTGCTGATTTTGGGCAATGAGGTCAGCGGCCTGGTGGTGACAAAGCCCCAGGTCCTCAGCGACCTGGCAGATGAAATTTTGGGAACAACGGAGGAAGACCATGGAAATTGTGACCATGTATGAACAGCTCGGCGTCAGCCGGGCGGTCTATGAATACGGCGAGGCGGTGCTCCGGGACTTGCGGCCCCGGTTCGACGTCATTGATCAGACGGCAGAGTACAACCAAGGCAAGGTCCTGGCCGCCATGCAGAAAAACCGGGTAAACGCCACCCACTTTGCCGCCACCACCGGCTACGGCTACAACGATGACGGCCGGGACAACCTGGAGCGAGTGTACGCCGATGTGTTCCACACGGAGGCTGCGCTGGTGCGGCCTCAGATTACCTGCGGCACCCATGCCCTGGCCGTGGCCCTCTCCGCCAACCTGCTGCCGGGAGACGAGTGCTGTCCCCGGTGGGAGCCCCCTATGACACCCTGGAGGAGGTCATCGGCATCCGAGAGAGCAAGTGCTCTTTGAAGGAGTACGGTGTTACCTACGCCCAGGCGGACCTGAAGGCCGACGGCACCTTCGACTACGATGCCATCCGATCCAAGATCAACGAGCGCACCAAGCTCATCACCATCCAGCGCTCCAAGGGCTACGCCACCCGCCCCTCTTTCTCGGTCCGGCAGATCGGGGAACTGATCGCCTTCTGCAAGGGGATCAAGCCGGACGTGAAAATCATGGTGGACAACTGCTACGGTGAGTTTGTGGAGCGCATTGAGCCCTCTGACATGGGCGCCGATATGGTAGTAGGCAGTCTCATCAAAAACCCCGGCGGCGGTCTGGCCCCCATCGGCGGCTACATCTGCGGCACCAAGGAGTGTGTGGAGCGGTGCGCTTACCGGCTGTCCGCCCCCGGTCTGGGGCAGGAGGTCGGCGCAAACCTGGGTCTGATGCCCGCCCTCTACCAGGGGCTGTTCCTGTCCCCCACTGTGGTATCCGGTGCATTGAAGGGTGCTGTCTTTGCCGCCAACGTCTATGAAAAGCTGGGCTATGCCTGCGTCCCCAACGCCACGGAAAGCCGCCATGACATCATTCAGGCGGTGACGCTGGGCAGCGCCGAGGCTATGGTGGCCTTCTGCAAGGGGATCCAGGCCGCCGCCCCGGTAGACAGCTACGTGACCCCGGAGCCCTGGGCCATGCCGGGCTATGATTCCGACGTCATCATGGCCGCCGGCGCTTTCGTGCAGGGCAGCTCCATCGAGCTGTCCGCCGACGGCCCCATCCGCGACCCTTACGCCGTCTACTTCCAGGGCGGCCTCACTTGGTATCACGCCAAGTTGGGAATCCTCATGTCCCTCCAGAAGCTGGTGGAGGCGGGTCTGGTAACTCTGCCGGAAAGTAAATAACGCTTTGAATACAGTGATTTAGGAGAAAAACGTAATATGTGGTTTTGGCTCTCTCTGATCGCGCTGCTCTGCTGGAGCGGCTCCGACCTCTTTTCCAAAATCGGCTGCCGCGATGCCCGGGACAAGTACAGCCACCTGAAAATGGTGATGGCCGTGGGCGTTGTCATGGGCCTTCACGCGGCCTACGAGGTCTTTGTGGGCGGTACGGTCATCAATCTGGACATCATCCTGACATACCTGCCCGTCTCGATCCTGTACATTCTCTCTATGGCCATGGGCTATGTGGGTCTGCGGTACATTGAGCTGTCCATTTCCTCCCCTATCTGCAACTCCTCCGGCGCCCTGGTAGCTGTGCTGGCTATCCTCTTTGACGGCATCGCCGGATACTCCCCCCTGGCCCTGTTCGCCGTGGCGCTGGTGTGTGTGGGCGCCGTGGGCCTGGGTGTGGTGGAGGCCCGGGAGGATGACGAACTGCGCATCGAGCGGCAGAAGGCAAGCAACTACAAGTACACCAAGAGCTTCATGGCCCTGGCCATGCCCGCGGCTTACTGCGTGCTGGACGCTGCCGGCACCTTTGCCGACAGCCGGGTGCTGGAGATCATCAGCCGCACCGTGGAGGACTACGAGGCCAGCGCCAACGTGGCCTATGAGCTGACGTTCCTGCTGGCCGCCGTGGTGTGCTTCATCTATGTGGTGCTCATCAAGCGGGACCGGCTGGTGCCGAAGATGGAGGCCCCCAAGTATCTGGGCGCCGTCTGCGAGACCGCCGGTCAGTTCGCCTACATCTACGCCATTTCTGACACCGCCCATCTGGCCATGTCCGCTCCCATCATTTCCTCCTACTGCGCCGCCTCCGTGCTGTGGAGCCGGATCTTCCTGAAGGAGAAGCTCTCCTGGAAGCACTACGCCATGATCGCGCTGATCGTGGCGGGCATTGCCATCATGGGCGTGTTCGATCTGTAATGAAAAAGTCCCCCCTGTGCCGGAACACAGAGGGGACTTTTTTCATGTTTCAGGCCCTGCCGTTCTCCTGGATCCGCCGGTCCAGCCGGGCCATGAAGTAGGCCAGCAAAAAGCCGCCGATGCAGCAGACCGCCGACAGCACAATCTCCCACGCGCCCACATAACTGGTGGGGATGATAACCAATGTGGAGGCCAGCACGATGCCGAAGATCCCGTGGAAAGCGATGGAGTAGTGCTTCCGGAAGAACCAGCTCACCAGCCTTGCCAGCAGCAGGATTGTCAGCACCATCCCCGGCAGGCAGGCGGAGAGCACCAGGAAGTCCAGCCGGGCCAGCCCTTCCAGCATGGGCTGGTACAGCCCCAGGGCCATCATTACCGAGGAGGAGGTCAGCCCTGGAATCACCAGACTCATGCCCCAAAGGGCGCCGCAGAAGTTGTACCACCAGAAATTGGGTTCCACGGTGACGCAAATCACTTTTCCTACGTAAAACAGGCTGAAGAAGATGGCGCCGGCGCACACCGCCATGCTGACCCAAGAGCCGATGCTGCGTCCCTCCTTCCCCGCCTCCCGGAAGAGAGATGGGACCGTGCCCACGATCAGGCCGATGAACAGCCAGGTAGTGACGGTGCTGGACACGTCGATGGCCGCGGCGATGCCCTTGGCAAAGCCCAGAAAGCCGATGGCGCACCCCAGCCCGATGGGCAGAAACCACCGCCAGTATTTGGGGATGGCCTCCCGGGGATGGGTCAGCACCTCCATAAAGGGACGGTAGATGTCGAACACCACCGCCAGCACCCCGCCGGAAACCCCCGGCAGGATGGCGCCGGCCCCGATCAGGACGCCGCACAGCAGGTCCCGCAGCCAGCGTATGCCAAAATTCCGATCCCGCTTCCGCCTCAACGCCGTTCCTCCATCCTCCTGGGTCTTGTGGATTTTATGATAGCAGTTTTGCCCAGCAGTTGCAATCCGATACTGCCTCTTCTCTTGAAAAAATTCCCGGTTTCGACAGCGCCCGACGCCGCTTTGTGGAAACTCACAGAACCACATGTCTTTTGCCTGGATTTCTATGCAGGTTGCCCTGTTGACTTTTCCGGTGTTATCAGATAAACTATGAGACAGTTATTGAATAACCTGATAGCAAAAAGACGATGAAGAGAAGAGTACCCAGGCAGATACAGCGCAGAGAGCCTCGTGTGGTGAGAAGAGGTCTGGAAGGGCTTGGAGAACATGGTCTCGGAGTTGCGTGGCCGACCGCCGTCCCGGCATAGGTCACGACGTGGGCGCACGTCACAGCGCAGGAGTGTGTTTGCACTCCCCAAGGCCGCTTTCGTGAGGAAGCGTGCGAATCAAGGTGGTACCACGGCGAATTCCGTCGTCCTTGAGACTTTTGTCTCAAGGACTTTTTTATTGCCAGAATTCACCGGAAAGGAGCGTTGTCCCGTGTCTATCATTCAAATTCAGCACCTGTACAAGACCTTTGGAACGGGTGAAAACGCCGTCCATGCCCTGGAGGACATCAGCCTGGACATCCAGAAGGGGGAGATCTTCGGAATTATCGGTCTCTCCGGCGCCGGCAAGAGCACCCTGGTGCGGTGCATGAACCTGCTGGAGCGTCCCACCTCCGGCACCGTGATCGTGGACGGGAAGGATATGACGGCCCTTAGCGAAAAAGAGCTGCGGCTGGCCCGTCGGAACGTCACTATGATCTTCCAGAGCTTCAACCTGCTAATGCAGCGGACGGTGCTGAAAAACGTCTGCTTCCCCATGGAGCTCAGCGGTACCCCCGCCGCCCAGGCCAGAAAGCGGGCCCTGGAGCTGCTGGACCTGGTGGGCCTGCGGGAGAAAGCGGACGCCTATCCCTCCCAGCTCTCCGGCGGACAGAAGCAGCGGGTGGCCATCGCCAGGGCCCTGGCCACGGACCCCAAGGTCCTGCTGTGTGACGAAGCCACCTCTGCCTTAGATCCCACCACCACCGCCTCCATCCTGGCCTTGCTGAAGGACCTGAACGAGAAGCTTGGGGTCACCGTGGTGGTCATCACCCACCAGATGAGCGTCATCGAGGAGATCTGCTCCCGGGTGGCGATCCTGGACGGCGGCGTGGTGGCTGAACAGGGCAAGGTGGAGGACATCTTCTCCAATCCCCATACGGATGCGGCCCGGCGGCTGGTGTACCCCGGTGGCGTCAGCCTGGAACAGTATCCGGCAGGTACTCACGCCGTCCGCGTGGCCTTCAACGGCGGTACGGCGTATCAGCCCCTGATCGCGTCTCTCGCCATCGACCTGGGGGTGAAGGTCAATATTCTGGGTGCCGACACCCGCAACATCGAGGGCAGAGCCTTCGGCACCATGCTGCTTGGGCTGCCGGACGACCCCAATGAGGCCGCCAAAGCCCTCAGCTATATCCGGGCGCAGCCCAATGTCTCTGCGGAGGAGGTGGAATACCATGTTTGAGTCTATTGCGCCTTCTGGGCCGAATACGGTAATGTGTTGACAGATGGTGTCTGGGATACCCTGGTAATGGTGGTGATCTCCACCGCATTCGCCTATCTGATCGGCCTCCCTCTGGGGGTGGCCCTGATCCTGACCCAGCCCCACGGCATCCGGCCCCACCGGGGCGTCTACCGGGTGCTGGACTGGATCGTCAACATCGGCCGGTCCGTCCCCTTCATCATTCTGATGGTGGCCATTATGCCCTTCACCCGGATGGTGGTGGGCACCACCATCGGCGTCAAAGGCGCCATCGTACCTCTGGTGGTGTCCGCCGCCCCCTTCATCGCCCGGATGGTGGAGACCTCCCTGAACGAGGTAGACGCCGGTGTGGTCGAGGCCGCCCAGTCCATGGGCGCCTCCACCCTCCAGATCGTCTGGAAGGTGTACCTGCCGGAGGCGAAGCCCTCTTTGATCCTGGGGGGCGCCATCTCCCTGGTGACGATTCTGGCCTATACCGCCATCGCTGGCACCGTGGGCGCCGGCGGCCTGGGCGACATCGCCGTCCGGTACGGCCATCAGCGGGGCATCACCTCCGTTATGTGGGTGACGGTGGTGTTCCTGATTATCCTGGTGCAGGTGGTCCAGCTGATTTTCAACTGGCTGTCCCGGCGCATCGATAAGCGGCTGGACCAGCCGTCCGGCGCCAAAAAATCCGGCCCCCTCGATCTCCTGGCCCGCTTTGCCCATACCAAGTGACCCCCGGCGTTTTCATCGTTTGTCTCTTGAAAATCCGGCAAGCGTTTGAAATACATCATAAACGATATTTTATTGGAGGAACGAAACATGAAAAAGAAGCTGCTGGCCCTGCTGCTGGGCCTGACCCTGTGCCTGTCCCTGGCCGCCTGCGGCGGCTCCGCCGATGACAGCGGCGCCGCTGATGACGGCGCCGCCACCGAGGCGGGCAGCGATGCCGCTGAGACCGTCACCCTGACGGTGGCCGCCTCTCCCACCCCCCACGCCGAGATTCTGAACCAGTGCGTGCCCATCCTGGCGGAGCAGGGCATCGAGCTGGTGGTCAACGAGTACAGCGACTACGTGGTGCCCAACACCGCCGTGGAGGACGGCGACGAGGACGCCAACTACTTCCAGCACCTGCCCTATCTGGAGGAGTTCAACGAGACCCGCGGCACCCATCTGGTGAGCGTGGCCGGCGTCCACATCGAGCCCATGGGCATCTATGCGGGCCGGGTCTCCTCCCTGGAGGATCTGCCCGACGGCGCCGTCATTGCCGTTCCCAACGACGCCACCAATGAGGGCCGCGCCCTCCTGCTGCTGGAGGCCCAGGGCCTGATTACCCTGGACGACAGCTCCAACCTGACCGCCACTCCTAACAACATTGTGGACAATCCCAAGAATCTGGAGTTCCAGGAGCTGGAGGCCGCCACCATCCCCAGCGTGCTTGCGGACGTGGATCTGGCCGTCATCAACTCCAACTACGCCCTGGGCGCCGGCCTGAACCCCACCACAGACGCTCTGGCCATCGAGTCCAGCGACTCCCCCTATGTCAACGTACTGGTGGTGAAGGAGAGCAATGAGAACAACGAGGCTATTCAGGCCCTGGTGGATGCTCTCCACTCCGACACCATCCGGGACTACATCACCGAGACCTTCGACGGCGCCGTAGTACCTGCCTTCTAAGATCATTTCCTTTCAATTCAGCTGTGCCGGAGATGCTTTGTCTCTCCGGCACAGCTTTTTGAGAATTTCCAATGTTAAAATCGTGTAAAATTTTTCGTGGAAACCAGTAGCATTTCCAGACGCTCCGTGCTAGAATATGGCTTGCGTCATACAGCGCAAATTCTGGGACATATACGAGGTTTTCTGACATGGCAGGCAAGCAGCAGACTCATTATGAGATCGATATGTGCAACGGCCCTATTCTCTCCAAGATGCTGCGGTTCTCCATCCCGCTAATGTGCTCCAGCGTACTGCAGCTACTGTTCAACGCGGCGGATATCGTGGTGGTGGGCCGCTGGGCCGGGGATAACTCCCTGGCGGCAGTGGGGTCCAACACCGCGCTGATCGGCCTGCTGACCAACCTGTTTGTAGGTCTGGCCGTGGGTGCCAATACCCTGGCGGCCAAATACTACGGCGCCCGAGATAGAGACGCGCTCCACCGGGTAGTCCACACCTCCATCCTACTGAGCATCATCAGCGGCCTGGTGTTGACAGTGGTGGGCGTCTTCGGTGCCCGGACCATTCTGATCTGGATGCAGACCCCGGAGAACGTGTTGGATCTGGCCACGCTGTATCTGCGGATCTACTTCCTGGGCATGACGGCCACCATGGTCTACAACTTCGGCGCCGCCCTGCTGCGGGCGGAGGGCGATACCCAGCGGCCGCTGTACTTCCTCTCCCTGGCGGGAGTCGTCAACATCGTGCTGAATCTCTTCTTCGTCATCGTCTGCAAGCTGGACGTGGCAGGTGTGGCCATCGCCACCGTGATCTCCCAGTGCATCTCCGCCTCCCTGGTGCTCCGCTGCATGGTGAAGGATACCGGCCCGCTGCACCTGGATCTCAAGAAGATGCGGCTCCACCCCCAGGCCATGCGGCAGATCCTCCGCATCGGCCTGCCCGCCGGATTCCAGGGGATTCTCTTCTCCCTGTCCAACGTGGTGATCCAGTCCTCCGTCAATACCTTCGGTGAGGTCATCATGGCTGGCAACTCCGCTGCGGCCAACATTGAGCAGTTCGTATACGTGTCTATGAACGCCATGTATCAGGCCACCATTTCCTTCACCAGCCAGAACTACGGCGCCGGTAACTACCACCGCATCCGCAAGATCATGATCCGCGCCCAGGGCTGCGTGCTGGTGGTGGGGCTGGTGCTGGGCAACGCCGCCACGCTGGCAGGTCGGGTACTGCTGTCCATCTACACCACCAGTCCCCCGGTCATTGAGGCCGGATTGGTGCGGATGGGCATCGTCTGCACCACCTATGCCCTCTGCGGCATGATGGACGTGATGGTGGGCGGCCTGCGCGGCATCGGCTACTCCATCATGCCCATGCTGGTGTCCCTGGTGGGCGCCTGCGGCCTGCGGCTGCTGTGGATCGCCACCATTTTTCAGCTGCCCCAGTTCCACACCATCCAGACGATCTACTGGTCCTATCCCATCAGCTGGGCTATTACCTTCGGCGTCCACGTGATCTGTTTCCTGTGGGCCATGAAAAAGGTCAAGCGCCAGCTGCTGCCGGAGGGCGCGCCCGCGCCGGTGGAAGTCCCCCCCACTTTGGAAGAGGAGACCGTTTCCGAATAAGAAAAAAGCGGCGGGAATCCGATGGATTCCCGCCGCTTTTCCTTTTACAGCCCTAGCCGCTGCTTGACGGCCAGCACCGCGCAGGCCACCAGGAAGATGGTCAGCGCCAGCTGTCCCCACAGCAGATTGTAGGAGATATTCTCCTTGTCCTTGCGCCGCCCCTCCAGCACGGAGAGGGAGTTGAAAATTCCCACCACGCCGAAGGCAACGGCCACCAAGTCCGCCGGCAGCTCCAGCCCCATCGCCAGCAGGGCCAGGTACAGCACGAATCCCAATCCCGTGGCGATAGCTCCGTTGTTCATCTGTTTCTTGGTCTGAAACAGCAGACCCTTTCTCTTGTCGTTCATCTTGCTCCCGCTTTCGTATCAATATCCGTTGACGATGACATCCAGAACCTTGGCGGCCACGCCGCCCGCCACAGAGGACCCGCCGCCGCCGTTCTCCACCAGCACCACAAAGGCGTAAGGCGTCTCCTCCCCCCGGAGGAAGCCGGCGAACCAGGCGTGGGGCGTCTGGCCCTCCCCCACCTCAGCGGTGCCGGACTTGGCGCAGATGTCCATATTGGGAAAGCGGCTGGCGCCGTAAGTCTGGGTCACGTTGTTGGCCATCAGGTCCGCCAGCGCAGCCGCCGTATCGGCGGAAATCAGCGTGCCGGTCCTGGTGGTGAAGTGTGGCAGGGACGGCAGACCCAGGGCGCTCTCGGTCCGGAGGATCAGATACGGCTCCGCCGCCTTGCCGCCGTTTGCGATGGCGCCCATGTAGATCATCAGCGCCGCCGGGTTCACCTGGTCGTGGTACTGTCCCACGCCGGCCCAGCCCAGCTGACCGTCGGTGATGTTGTCAAAGTCAAAGGAGCCCTTTGCCGTAGGCAGGCCGCTGATGGAATAGCTGCCGGTCAGGCCCGCCTGCTCCGTGTACTTCTCCAGAGTGCCCGGCCCCAGCTCCTGGGCGATCTGGGCGAAGGCCACGTTGCAGCTGTTGGCGAAGGCGGAGGCGATGTCCTGCTCCCCGTGGGTGCCGGAGCAGATGATGGTCTCGTCCCCCATCTGGACGCTGCCGGAGCAGGTCCAGGTCCGATCCGCCAGTTCTGGGATATCCTCCAGAGCCGCCGCCAGGGTCACGGTCTTGTACACGGATCCCGGCGTGAAAGTAGAGGATAGAAACGGTTCAGATAGGCGCCCTTGTACCGGTCGTTGGTGGTGATGTCCTCCGGCACGTTCAGGGGGTCGTAGCTGGGGGCTGAGACCATACACAGAATCTCTCCGGTTTCGTAGTTGTAGACCGCCACGGTGCCCGACTTGCCGCCAAGCGCCTCATAGGCGGTATAGTTATACCGGGCGTCAATGGTCAGATACAGGTCGTTCCCCCGCTGGGCGCCGAAGGCGCCGTTCAGCAGGCTGTACCCGGTCAGCTTGTCGGCAAAGGCATTCAGGGCCCCGGTGCCGATATTACCCTGTAGGTCCCCCACCGCATGGAGAGTGGCCTTGCGGACGGTGGCATTGTCGTAATAGGTGCGCTGTCCGTCCACCACCTCGGAGAGCACGTCCCCGTCCCGGTCCAGCACCGTGCCGCTGGCAAGCTGGCCGCTGCTATTGTACAGGTGGCGGTTGAAGGCGGAGGACGCCCAGCTGCCGCCGTCCAGGAAGTATTTCACCAGGAAGAATCCCAGGCCCGCCGCCAGCAGCAGCGCCAGCGCCAGACAGATAAAGGCTCGCCGCTCAATTTTCTTCATGGCGTTCCTCCTTTTCCGTGCCGAAGGGGTCCCCTATCGGCTCCACCCGCCGGCGGGCCGCCTGGGTCAGGCGCCGCTGGTGCTTGCGGGCGATGGCAAAGCTGGCGTTCTCCCGGGTATCTGTGGCCTTCAGATAGGCTAGGAGCCCCCACGCGGACATCATAGCGGAGCCGCCGTTGGAGACAAAGGGGAACGTGACGCCGGTGAGGGGCAGCAGGTCCACGGAACCGAACACGTTCAGGCAGGTCTGAAACACCAGCAGGGACGATGCCGCGCAGGCTGCGACGATGGTGTAAAAGCTGGACCTCCCCACCCGGCAGGCCCGTGCGGCGAAAAACGCCAACGTGATGATGGCGCCCACTGCCAGCACGGCGATCAGCAGCCCCCACTCCTCGCACAGCATACCGAACACCAGGTCTGTGTCCGCCGCCGCCACGTTATGGAGCCAGCCGTTGCCGGCCCCCATACCCAAAAGGCCCCCGGAGGCGGCGGCGGACATGGTGCGGGTCTGCTGGTAGCCGGTGGTGGAGGCGGCCTCCCAAGCGTGGCCCCAGGAGGCGAAGCGGCTGAGGATATAGGGCTTGAACTTCAAAATGATGCCCGCTCCGAACACAGCGCCGCCGCAGATCAAAGACAGTGTGGCGAAATCCCCGGACCGCATATAGGCGATCACCAGGAAGGTGACGAAGAAAATGGCCGCGGTGCCGAAGTCGCTCATCAGGCCCAGCAGGCCGATACACACGCCTGTCAACACGATGAAGAGGGTCAGGTTCCGCTTGTGGAACAGCCGCTCCAGTGTGGCGGCGCCGGCGAAGATATAGCAGATCTTGGCGATCTCCGACGGCTGGAAGGACATGCCGCCAATGGAGATCCAGTTGACGGCGCCGTATTTGGAGTTGCCGATCACCAGGGTGATGCCCAGCAGGCCGATGGCGGCGGCCGCCATGAGCCAGCGGTTCTTCTGCACCCGGCTGAGGTCCCGCAGGAACAGTCCCAGCACTAAAAACAGCGCCAGCCCCAGCAAAATAGCCAGGAACTGCTTGAACAGACTGCTCTGGGCACTGGAGGCAGTGATGGACAGTGACAGCGTGGAGAGGAAGAAGGCGATGGTCTCCATCTCAAAGCCCACGCAGCGAGTGGCCCGCAGGGCCGCGTAATAGAGCCACATCAGCACCGTCAGCCCCAGGAAGGCCAGGGGGATGGCGATGGTGGCCTCAGTCCCGGCGGCCACGAGCAGCTGCAGACAGGCCAGCACCTGAAACACCGTCAGCCACAGGAAAGACGGCCAGATGGCGGCGGGGCGCTCCGCCCGGCGCTTCGCCTCCTGCTCCTCCCGCTCCGCCACGGTCTGAGGCAGGAAGATCAACGGCACGCCCCCTAAAGTGATGGTATCCCCCAGCTTCACGGGAACGGAGGACGCCACCTTCTCCCCATTCACCGCCGTGCCGCCCTTGGACCCCAGGTCGTACAGCGTCCAGTTCTCATCTTCGCCCCGGCAGAGGGCGGCATGCTGCCGGGAGATGCTGGGATAGTTCAGATAGATGTCCGCCGTCTTGCTCCGGCCCAGGATGTTCTCCCAGTGGGTCAGGGGCAGGGACGTGCCGTTTGGCAGGCTCAGCTGGCCCCAGTTCTCCGGCGTGTGGGGAATCCGCAGCAGAGAGCGGACCGCCCGGTACAGGATCAGCACGGCCAGAGCCGGAAACAGAAAGCGCACAAAGGCCATATACCACTCCCCCGCCAGCGGATGTGCCGCCAGCAGGGCCGTCAGGTTGTCCAGCAGCCCCTGCAGAATCTCCATGGGTCCGCCTCCTCTCTTGAAACACAATTGCATAGTTTGTTATTATAGCATTTTCTCCGGGAAATGTACAGCCCTGCCTTCACCGGCATCTTTCCACTGGGGCGGCGCTGCAGGCGGGATTTGTGCAGGTTTTCCAGAAGTGTCAGCGTTTTTTCGGAGTTTCTCACGGGGAATTTCCCTTTTACTCTTGACCTCTGTTGAAAAATCCTTTAAAATATAACATTGTCTGCAAGACCTTCAACGCGGTTTTTGGAGACCATTTTTTCACGGATTTTCCATTTTACTCTGAAAGGCCGATCGATATGAAACATCCCTATAAGACGCGGGAGGGCGGCGCCACGGTGACGATCTTTGTCCCTTACGACTGCAAGAACCACTGCCCCTTCTGCATCAATAAAGGCGAGTATGCGGATATGACAGGTTTTCCCTGGAGAAGATCTGCCGGAGCATCGAGCGGATGGACGCCATCACGCCCGACTGCGACTTCGTCTTCACCGGGGGTGAGCCCTTCGCCAACCTGGAGTCCCTCCAGGTGATGCTGGACAAAATCCCCACCACCCACAAGGTATATATCAACACCACCCTTCCCGTCTCCGAGCACCAGTCCGAGGCGGACATTCTGGCATTTGCGGAGCGGAACAGACACAAGATCACCTGCATCAACGTCTCCCGCCACATGCAGCACTATGTGGTGGAATCCAACGACGGCCTGCTTTCCAAGCTGCCGGTGCCCTTCCGGGTGAACTGCGTGCTGTACAAGAACTATCCCGCCGAACAGCTGGTGCCCTATATGGAGCGGTTCCGCAAGCTCCCGGGCGCCTCCATTCAGTTCCGGTTCGACTACACCGCCACCACACCGGAGAACCTTTATGAGGAGGAGGGGGACAAAATCCTCCAGGATCTGAAGAAGGTGGCCCGGTACACGGGGCTGGACGGCTGCCGGATGCGCTGCGGCTTCCATTTCGACTACAAGGGCATGGAGCTGACATACCACAAGACGCTGCCTTACTCCACCATCGTGGAGACGGACCCGGTGAGCGGCGTCACCTACGACATCCTCTACGACATCCTCATCAAGCAGAACGGCGACATCCACTCCGACTGGGACGGCACGCCCCTGGATGTGGACGCCTATGAAAAGGTCGTGTTTGAGCCCTACGATCTGCGGTGGCTGGCTCGGATCGCGTAAGCAACAGGGGCGGCGGAGCATTCCGCCGCCCTGTTTTGATGAACAGGAGGAATGATTGATGAAACCCATTCAAACAGCCGGCGTCATCGGCCTGGGTTCCCTTGGCGTCCTGTACGCCACGCTCTTCACACGGGCGCTCGGCAAGGTGCAGGTCCCCGTTCTGGCAGACGGCGCACGGATCGCCCGCTACCGGAAGCAGGGCTTTTGGTACAACGACGCACCCTGCAATTTCAATTACACCGATGCCGCCGCTCGCACAGAGCCGGTGGACCTACTGCTGTTCGCCGTCAAGTTCGGCGGTCTGCAGAACGCCATCGAGACCTGCCGCCACCTGGTGGGACCGGACACGCTCCTGATCTCGGTCCTCAATGGCATCTCCAGCGAGGAGATCCTGGGAGATGCCTTTGGTCCGGAGCATGTGGTCTGGTGCGTGGCGGAGCGGATGGCCGCCAAGAAGGAGGGCAACCGCGTCGTCTGCGACCCCATTGGGGAACTGGCAGTGGCGTCCCCGCCGGGGAGGACACCAGCCGCCTCCAGCGGCTCACCGCGTTTTTTGACAGCATCGGCTTCCCCTATGTCGTACCGGCGGACATCCGCACCCACATGTGGAGCAAGCTGCTGTGCAACACCGGCTGCAACCAGGCCGCCCTGGTGTTCCAGTGCGATTACGGCCCGCTGCAGGTGCCCGGAAAGCCCCGGGATACCATGATCGGCGCCATGCGGGAGGTGGCCGCCGTGGCCAATGCAGAGGGTGTCCCGCTCTCTGAGAAGGACGTGGCCGCATGGGTGGACATCATTGACCACCTGCCCTCCAACGGTGAGACCTCTATGCGGCAGGACGGCAAAAACCACCGGAAGAGCGAAGTGGAGCTGTTTGCAGGCATCATTCGCCGGCTGGCCGCCAAACACGGCATTTCCGTCCCTGTCAACGACTGGCTGTACCAGCAGATCCAGGAGATGGAGATGGCGGACATGGACTGCATATAGGCAGAGGGCACCAGCATGACGAAGGCGCACAGCTTCTCCGCCACGCCCACCCCGGCGGAGGGAATGGTGCCCATAGAATTGGCGATGGCGATGATCACCAGGAAGGTGATATTCACCAGCAGGTCCTGGAGCGCCACCGGGCTGCCCAATTTCAGAATCCGTCCAATGATGGCACCGTTGAACCGGATGTCCTGCCGCCGGAGTATGAAGGCCAAGTGCTTTCCGCGGATCAGCAGCAGGGACAGCGCCACGCTCATTGCCTGGGCAAAGACTGTGGCGATGGCTGCGCCAGCCACATTCAGGCCGAAGCCCCCCACCAACAGCAGGTCGCCGCCGATATTCAGAATACAGGCAATCAGCACAGTGATCAGCGGTACCCGGGAGTCTCCGATCCCCCGGAAGATACTGCCCAAAAGGTTGTAGGCCACAATGAACACCGCGCCGCCGGAGCAGATCCGCACATATTCCACCGTGCCGTCAAAGGCATCCGCCGGGGCGTGCATGAGCATTGCCAGCTGAGGTGCCGCCAGCTCCAGCGCCACTGTGGCAGCCACTGCCACCACCAGAAACAGGCAGATGCCGCTGCCCACAGCCGCCCCCGCCTCCTCCGGCCTGTCCTCACCGATCTTCTGTCCCAGCAGGACCGTGATGCCCATAGCCAGACCTGTGATGACGATGGTCACGGTCTGCATGATCTGGCTGCCGGTGGAGACGGCCGAGATGTCCGCCGCAGTGCCGAATTTGCCCACCACCTGCAGGTCCACTGCGCCGTACATGGCCTGCAGCAGCAGAGCCAGCAGCACCGGCAGGGCGAATTTCAGCAGGGTCGACAGGATCGGCCCCCGTGTAAAGGTCTGTTCTGTTTCCATGATGTCCCTCCTCAACTCCGGAAAGGCGCGAAAAAAAGCCGGACAAGAAACCGGGCGCTCCCCCAGCATCTTATCCGGCTTTGTGACTGCGGCCACAAGCCCTCCGATGAACAGCCAATACTTTATCATGCCACCGCGGGGGTTGTCAAGCCCCGTTTTTCCGCCTGCGCAGAGGTTTTACCCCCGCTTTACCATTTCAAGGTGGCAGGCCGTTGGGAAAAAGACTACACTGACAGCAGAGTCCTGCCCCGGCCGTGTCCGGGCGGAGAATATCCGAGATCGGAGGAATGTCCCATGCTGCCCTGCCAAACCGGCTGTCCGTCCTACCGGGAGGGCTGCCACAAGACCTGCCCTCAGTGGCGGCTGTTTCAGGAGAAGCAGCGCGCCCAGCGCCAGGCCAAGAAACAGTATCTCCAATTTTACAACGCTCTCTGTGCCCAAGTGGTCCGCCAGTGCAGGGCCATCGAGTACCGCCGCATAGCCTGGTGAGGACCGGCCTGCGCCCGGTGTCTCAGTCCTTTCCGTGCATCCTGCCGGGGACGGCGACTGGGCAAGGCTCACTGCGCCTCTTCACGGCCTCATAATAATCCACACAGTCCTCCGCGTCCCTGTACTCGATCATGTTGCACTCCAGCGCCGGAAGCGGCGGGATCAGCAGCGACAGCCAGGCCGTACGCCGCCCGCTCTGATCCGTACAGAGAATCAGCTGTTCGCGCATCTCCGTGTGAAAATACCTGACGAGAACTCTGCCCGGCTCCGCTTTCTGCTTCCCTGCCTTTTCCGCGGCGTCCCGCCGGATGGCCTCCAGCAGCTTCAGGGTCTCCCCGACCTCCTCGGAGATGGAGTCCGCCCCTCTGCCCTCGATCTCAGCCGCATCTTTCATATAGGCGGTTCCGGGCTGCGCCAGCAGGTATTCCACTGTCCCGCCCCTGGCCACGCAGTCGGTCAGGATGCGTCTGTATGCATGGGTGAACCCATAGCCGGACAATGCCAGAAGCTGGATCGCCCGTGCCTCTGCCAGCTGCTTTTTCAGTGTTCGGCTGTGCTCTCCCGGGGCATAGACCCGCTTGATCCCGTTATTCCGGTGGTCGATCCGGATCTGCAGCCGTGTCACAAGCGCGGACAGGAAGCCCACGGTGATCACGCTGGAGATCACCGCCGACAGGATCGTTCCCGCCAGCCACTGCATCCCATCATCCATCTGCCTCTCTCCTCTCTGTCTCTTCGGAGCTGTTGTCCTGCTGTCCTCACGCCATGCTGCAGTCCACCGCCACCTTGATGACACCGTCCCGCCGGTGCTCGAACAGGTCATAGGCCGCCGCGATATCCCGCAGAGGGACAGTGTGGGTAATGAGGGGCGTGGTGTCCAGCTTTCCCGCCGCGATCAGGTCCAGAATCTCCTGGCTGTCACAGCCGTCCACGCCGCCGGTTTTGAAGGTGAGATTCTTCCCGTACATCTCCGGCAGGGGCAGGAGCTGGGGCCTATCGTAAAGCGCCACCACCGTCACCACCGCATTGGGGCGGGCGCACTGCCAGGCCAGGCGGAAGGTCTCCTCCGCCCCGGCTACCTCCAGCACCCGGTCCGCGCCGCCGTGGTCGCTGTGGGCCTGTGTGAAGGCCAGCACCTCCTCCGGCCCCACCGTCAGCACCTGGGGATAGTGCTCCCGGACAAACCGGAGACGCGCCGGGTCCTTTTCGCAGACGATGACCTGCTTAGGCGCTTTCAGCAGCACGCACAACAGAGTGCAGATGCCGGTGGGGCCCGCTCCCAGGATCAGCACCGTGTCCTCCGGCCCGATCTCCGTGATGCGGGCCGCCCAGAAGCCGGTGGCCAGGATGTCGCCGGCAAACAGTGCCTGCCGGTCCGTAACGCTCTCCGGGATTTTCGTCAGACCCTGGTCCGCGTAGGGCACCCGGACGTATTCCGCCTGTCCCCCGTCGATCCGGCAGCCTAGGGCCCAGCCGCCGCTGGGATCCGTACAGTTGTTGACATACCCGTGGCGGCAGAAGAAGCACTCGCCGCAGAACGTCTCCACATTCACGCTCACCCGGTCGCCGGGGCGGACCGTCCGGACGCCGGGACCCACCGATTCCACCACACCTACCATCTCATGGCCCACGGTGATACCGGGCACCGCCCGGGGCACGGAGCCGTGCTTGATGTGCAGGTCGCTGGTGCAGATGCTGGACAGCGTCACCCGGACCAGCGCGTCTCCAGGTTCCCGCAGCACAGGCTTCGGCTTGTCCGTCAGCCGGAAGGTTCCTTTTTCCAAATAGGTATAAGCCAGCATACCATCTCTCCTCTCTGACTCCTATGATACGGCGGAAGCGCGCCCCTGTCAAAGGCTTCTCCGCCGTTTCCCATAAAAAAGCCGGGGCTGCGACATCCGCTGCAGCCCCGGCGCTCTTCTCTTCAGATCACAGATTCTCCCGCAGCGTCTCCAGATTCTGCTCCATCAGGGACACGTAAGTGGCCCCCGCCTCCAGTTCGTCCGTGGATACATTGTGGCAGGTGTGGAACAGGGCCGTCTTGACGCCCGCGGCCTCCGCAATGCTGTCCGCCACCAGATGATTGGAGAACTCAATGTACCAGACCGTGGGGATCCCCTCTTCCCGCACCTTGTCCGTCAGGAAGGCGATGGTGGCTGCCGAGGGCTCTGTCTGGGTGCTGCACCCGGGGAAGGCAGCGTAGTAGTCGATGTCGAATTCCTCCGCGAAGTACCGCAGGGGAAATCGGTCCCCGAACACCATGGTCCGGTCCTCCACTCCGGCGAAGAAGTCCGCGAATTCCCGGTCCAGGGCCTCGATCCGGGTGGCGTAGCCCTCCGTGTTGGCGGCGTAAGTCCCGGCATTGGCCGGGTCCAGCTCCGCCAGCCTGTCCCCCACCGCCCGGGTGATGGCGGCGGCATTTTTCGGGGAAGTCCACACGTGCTCATCGTAGCCCACCACTTCTCCCAGGCCGGGCCCCTCCGCATGGTCGTGGTCATGGCCCTCGTGGTCTTCCATGCCCTCCACTGTCTCCTCCTCCAGCAGGTCCACACAGTCCACCATCCGCAGGGCCTCGCCCTGCATGTCCACGGACTCCAGAATCGTCTCCACCCAGGCGTCGGATTCGCCGCCCAGATAGAGGAACAGATCGCACTCCTGCACTGCCAGAATGTCCGCCGGGGTGGGCTCGTAGGAATGGCTCTCTGCTCCCGGCGGCAGCAGAAGCTGCACCTCTGCCAGCTCTCCTCCGGCGGCCCGGGCGAAATCATAGGCGGGGAATACCGTAGCCACCACTGTCAGCCGCTCTTCCCTCTCATGCTCCGCCGGAGCCTGTCCGCAGGCGGTCAACAGAAGCACCATCGCCAGCGCGGCACACAACCGAATACGCTTTTCCACAGTCTGATCTCCTTTAAAAATGAGAATTGTTTTCAGATTATGCAGTATAGCACACCTCGTCCTCAAATGCAAGGTCCGGTTTGCGAGTCCCATGGAGCGGATTAGTCTTGGCAAACTTGCAAAACTCTGGTAAAGTTAAGAAAACGCTAAGATTTCAGAGGAGGCGCACCATGAGAAAGGCACTGGAGTTTCCCCGAATCGACGAAGGCAAGCTGGACGCGGTGGAGGCCCTGATTGCAGCCATTGCAGACAAAGAACCCGGTACCGCCGGCGCGGAGCTGGAGGACCTGGCCGCTCTCACGGGCAAAGTCCACACTGATGTGGAATTTGCGGAATACTGGAGCTGGACGGACCTGGACACATTGGCACGGCTCACACTGGCGCCGGAACCGCCCTGTGTCCCCGACCTGTCCCGGGAGGAACTGGTAGAGCTTGTGGAAATCATCCAGCACTGCTCTGTCACCGGCCGGGAATGGGCGATGCGCTACTACACGGCGCTGCTGCGCCGCTCCCTCTCCCTGCCCAATGTCATGGACTTTGTGGCCTCCGGTGAAGATGTAGAGGTCATTGCAGAAAAGCTGCTCCAGGCGGCCCGGTAAGCGGCTTTCAAATACATCCCGCGGCTCCCGGCGCCCACGATGGTGCTGGGAGCCGCTTTTCACCTGTGCTGCGGCTGCCCAGCCTGTCAGCCATACCGGAGTATGCTACTTCCAGCGAGCAAAGCGCCGAAAAAAAGGACTCTTTTTTATGCAAAAAGGCAGGAATACAGAACAGAGTCCCCAGCTATTTGCGCACTTATAACAAAAAGAAGCCGCTGGCATTCACAGATTTCTATACTGCCTAATTTGTTATAGAATTGACATTCCTTGCAGAATGGGACTATACTATACATGCTGACAAGCACTCAAAACGGCAAATTTCGAGACGGCCCCCGCTTGGGGGCCAAACCGAACGAGGAGGATCAAGCATGAAAGACATTGTAGAGATCCGATGGCACGGCCGGGGCGGCCAGGGCGCCAAAACAGCGTCGCTGCTGCTGGCAGACGCGGCGTTCAACACGGGCAAGTATGTCCAGGGCTTCCCGGAGTACGGTCCCGAGCGCATGGGCGCGCCCATCACCGCCTACAACCGGATCAGCTCCGAGCGGAGCACCGTCCATTCCAACATCTACTTCCCGGACTATGTGGTGGTCGTGGATGAGACCCTGCTGTCCGCCGTGGACGTGACCGCCGGATTGAAGAAGGAAGGCGCCATCGTCATCAACTCCAGCAAGTCCCCCGCAGAGCTGCGGCCCCTGCTGAAGGGTTATGAGGGCCGGGTCTGCACCATCGACGCCGGTAAGATCAGCGAGGAGGAGCTGGGCAAGAACTTCCCCAACACCCCCATGCTGGCCGCCATCGTGAGGGTGTCCGGCGTCATCGGGGAGGAGGAGTTCATCAAGGATATGGAGGGCTCCTTCAAGCACAAGTTCGCCAGCAAGCCCCAGGTGATTGAGGGCAATATGCGGGCGCTGAAGAGATCTCTGGAGGAGGTGCAGGTAGGATGAGCCATCTGGCGAAGGATATGACCCCGGACGTGACCTGGAAGGAGATCACCCCGGGCTGCAACATTTATGAGGGCGGCACGTCCAGCGTGGTGGAGACCGGCGACTGGCGGACCATGAAGCCCGTGATCGACTGGGACAAGTGCCGGCAGTGCCTGCTGTGCGCGCCGGTGTGCCCGGATATGTCCATCCCGGTGAACGGCGAGGGCAAGCGAGAGGACTTCGACTACTTCTTCTGCAAGGGCTGCGGCATCTGCGCCAACACCTGCCCCTTCGGGGCCATCACTATGGTCAAGGACGAGAAATAAGGAGGGGAAGGAACAATGGGAATCAGAGAAAGACTTTCCGGCAATGAGGCGGTCGCCTATGCCATGAAGCAGATCAACCCGGATGTGATGGGCGCGTATCCGATCACGCCGTCCACGGAGATCCCCCAGTACTTCTCTACATACGTGGACAACGGGGAAGTGGACACGCTGTTCATCGCGGTGGAGAGCGAGCACAGCGCCATGTCTACCTGCATCGGCGCGGAGGCTGCTGGCTGCCGTGCCATTTCCGCCACCTCCTCCTGCGGCCTGTGCTACATGACGGAGATGCTGTACGTGGCGGCCTCCGACCGGCTGCCCATCACGCTGGCCGTCTCCTGCCGCGCCCTGTCCGGCCCCATCAACATCAACAACGACCACTCCGACGCCATGGGCGTGCGGGATGCCGGCTGGCTGATGCTGTTTGCGGAGACGAACCAGGAGGCCTACGACAACTACCTGCAGGCCATGCGGATCGCGGAGGCGGTGAGCCTGCCCATCATGGTGTGCCAGGACGGCTTCATCACCTCCCACGCCATCGAGAACATCGAGCTGGTGGAGACAGAGAAGGTCAAGGAGTTCGTGGGTGAGTACAAGCCTGCCCACGCGCTGCTGAAGCCCGGCGAGCCCATGGCCGTGGGCGCCTACGCCACGCCCGTGTACTACATGGAGGCCAAGCGGCAGCAGGCCCAGGCCATGATGGACGCCAAGGACGTGATCCGCAAGGTGGGCAAGGAATTCGGCGAGATGACCGGCCGGACCTACGGCCTGATCGAGACCTATATGATGGACGACGCTGAGGAGGCCATCGTCATCATCGGCTCCTCCGCCGGCACCGCCAAGGAGGCCATCAACGAGCTGCGGGCCCAGGGCAAGAAGGTGGGCCAGATCAAGGTCCGCTCCTTCCGTCCCTTCCCCAGTGAGGATATCTGCGAAGCCCTGAAGAACGTGAAGGCCTTCGCCGTGATGGACAAGGATGACAGCTTCAACGCCCACTGCGGCCCCATGTTCGCGGAGGTCACGGCCAGCCTGTACGCGGCGGGCATCAGCGGCCCCAAGGGCATCAACTACATCTACGGCCTGGGCGGCCGCGACGTGCGGGTGGAGAGCATTCAGCACGTGTTCGCGGAGCTGGAGAAGATCGCGGCCACCGGCGAGGTGGGCGAGACCTATCGCTACCTGGACGTCCGGGAATAAGGAGGGAAAACAGTCATGGCATATAGTCTGAAAGAAAACCTGATGAAAGAGGACCGCCTGTCCGGCGGCCACAGAATGTGCGCGGGCTGCGGCTCTCCCATCGCGGTGCGGACGGTGCTGCGTGCCCTGAACCCGGAGGACAAGGCGGTGGTGTGCTCCGCCACCAGCTGCCTGGAGGTCTCCACCTTCATGTACCCCTACACGGCGTGGAAGGACAGCTTCATCCACAACGCCTTTGAAAATGCGGCGGCCACGATCTCCGGCGTGGAGACGGCATACCGGGCGATGAAGAAGCGGGGCAAGCTGGATGATACGTACAAGTTCATCGCCTTCGGCGGCGACGGCGGCACCTACGACATCGGCTTCCAGAGCCTGTCCGGCGCCATGGAGCGCGGCCACGACATGGTGTATGTCTGCTACGACAACGAGGCATACATGAACACCGGCATCCAGCGTTCCTCCTCCACCCCCCACTTTGCCGACACCACCACCACGCCTCAGGGCACGGTGATCCCCGGCAAGATGCAGCAGAAGAAGAACCTGACGAAGATCATGGTGGCCCACGGCATCCCCTATGTGGCCCAGACCACGTTCATCGGAAACTTCAAGGACATCACGGAGAAGGCCCACAAGGCCATCTACACCCCTGGCGCGGCGTTCTTGAACGTGATGGCGCCCTGCCCCCGCGGCTGGCGGTATCCCAGCGAGAAGCTGATGGAGGTCACCAAGATGGCGGTGGAGACCTGCGTGTGGCCGCTGTACGAGGTGGTTGAGGGCAAGTACATCCTCAGCTACAAGCCCAAGAACAAGCTGCCGGTGGAGGAGTACCTGAAGATGCAGGGCCGCTTTGCCCACATGTTTAAGCCCGGCAACGAGTGGATGATCGAAGAGGTCCAGAAGGAAGTGGACAAAAACTGGGAGGAGCTCCTCAAGCTCTGCGAGCTGTAAGCAGTCCTTCCGCACTCTCCATATCAGTACGAAGGGGTTGGCCTTTGGGCCAACCCTTTTGCTGTTTTTGGCATGATTTTTGGAGGGTTTTGCCCGCTACTCCGGAATTGACAGGCATCCTCCGGGGGGTATAATAGAATCAATGATTTTCAGGAGGATCGGATGCTATGGAAAATACTGTTTTAGAAAAATTTCACCAGGGCCGCCAGAGCCTGGGAACCTTCTCCGCCATCGGCAGCCCCCTGGCGGTGGAGAGCCTGCGTTATACCGGACTGGACTATGTGATCGTGGACACGGAGCACTCCCCCGCCGGGATCGAATCCGCTGCGGCCCAGATCGCCGCCGCCCAGGGCGCAGGCCTGACGGCCCTGGCCCGGGCCAATGAGATCTCCCGCACGGCAGTGCTGCGGCTGCTGGACGTGGGTGCCCAGGGTGTGGTGGTCCCCTGCGTGGAGACCGTGGAGGAAGTCCGGGAGCTGGTCCGGTATGCCAAGTTCGCGCCTCTGGGGAACCGGGGCTTCTGCCCCACCCGGGACGGCGGCTGGGGCCACGCCGCCCATGCGGTCTCCATTTCCGGCTATATGGAGACCAGCAACCGGGAGACGCTGCTGCTGCCCCAGTGCGAAACTGTGGGCTGCCTGGAGCACATTGAGGAGATCACCGCTATGGACGGTGTAGACGGCATCTTTGTGGGGCCCTTTGACCTGTCCATTGCCCTGGGCCACCCCGGCGAGTTCAACGCACCGGTGGTCCATGACGCCATCCTGCGGGTCCAGGCGGCCTGCAAGCGCAGCGGCAAGCTCTCCATCATCTTTACCGGCAGTGCGGCAGCCAGCCGCCAGCGGTTTGCCGAGGGCTTTGACAGCGTTACCATGGGCATGGACTCCCTGTTCTATGTTGAGATGTACAAAAATCTGGTAGCGGACGTTTGGGGCAAGTAAGTCCCCGACGCAAAGAAACCCGGCGCGGATTTCCGCGCCGGGTCCCTTTTTATTCCGTCTCTTCCGGCTTCTGTTCCGCTGCGAACTCTCCCAGGCCAAAGTCCTTTTCCACACTGGCAGTATCCCGCTCCAGCATGGTCTCCATTACCCGGATGTCGCTGTCCACATCCATGGCGTCGGCCTTGTACAGCTCGTCCAGCTGGTGCTCAAAGCCCTTGATAATCAGGTCCATGGTGGACTCGATCCGGGCTTTGGCCTGGCGGAGGTTCTCCCCCTCCACCCCGGCAGCCTCAAACTCCGCGTAGGAGTCCAACAGCTTCTGGGTAGTAGGCAGGTAGTAGTTCAGGAAGGTATCGATCCGGTCTCGCTTCTTCGGGTCCTCCTCCACCGCCCGGAAGATCTTGGCGGTGATGGTCTCCAGCCGGTCGATCTTGGCAGAGAGTCCCGGGTCCGCGATGGCGTCGTTGGCCCGGCGGATCCTCCGCAGGATTCCGGAGCAGCCCTCCTCCGTCTCCTTGGGGGGCGGCGCCGCGGCCGCCTCCTCCTGCCGGCGCTTCTGTTTCAGGTCCGCGTCCGCCTGGCCGCTGCGGAAGAGATACCCCAGCTCCATGTTCAGATACGCCTCATCCCCGAAGTAGCCTTTATCGATCATCTTCTGCAGGTCCTTCTCCACCCGGTCCCTGGAATAGCCCAGGGTGCGGCACAGCTGTTCCACTGCCATAGCCTCGTAATTCCCAACCACGGCCAGATACTTGTTGTACCGCTTCAGACTGCGGCCGATGGAGACCCCGCTGCAGAACATAGCCCCACCGGCAGCAGCAATGGCTAGGGCCCACAGCAGCTCTTCGATATACCAAGGCTCCACGCCGCCCAGCCAAATCATCATCTCGATGGTGGACCAGCAGGCCGCCAGGCCGCAGACCGCCAGCACCGCGCCAATGATCTTCAGCCACTTGGCGTTAGACTTCTTCACCGCCGGGGACTTCATGGCGCTGCGCACGGCCTTTTTGGTCCTGCCGGCAGTCCCGGCGGATGCGGCGGCCGCCGGCTCCGGCGCCGCCGTCTGCAGCGGGGGCGGGGCCTGCCTCCGCTTCTGCCCGTCGTTTCCGAAGAGTTTGACCAGCAGCATCACCAGGGCGATGGGCCACAGGCCGACGGCGAAGAGGATTACGATGGCTATCCAAGCGCCAACGCCTTCCTGCTTCTGTTTCTTTCCGGCCACGGCACTCAGTCCTCCTTCTGCTTCAGTTTCCGCTTGTTGCCCTGGTCATCCACCACATAGGTGTGGTCCAGCTGGCTCTTCAGGTTCCCCAGCACGGAGTCGATGTACTCCCGCCGCAATGCCGCCTGCTCCATCCGCTCCCACTCCGTCAGGCCCTCCGGTGTCTTGGCCTTCCGGGCCAGCTCGTTGATGCGGTCGATCTGCTTTTGCTCCATGTTTCGCTCCTCCTGTCAGGTCTCAGGCCGCTGGCGCTCGAATACCAGGTCGATGCTCTCGATAAAGCCGTAAGGCCGGCGCTGGCTTTTGGGGATGCATCCCACATATCGCCAGCCATCCGCCGCCCGGCGGAGGATGACCTCCCGATGAGCAGCGGTCTCCCGCAAGTAAAACCCGTAGACCTCGCCGCAGGATACCTCTTCAAACTCGTATTCCAGCACGCTGCACCCTCCTCTCTCAAATATATCGCTTCACCACAATGGCCGTGCGGCCCTTTTTCGTGACGCCGCCCACCGCCGCCAACTGAAATTTTCCAAATCCCCGGGCGGAGACCGTGTCCCCCTCTGTAAGCAGCTTGTCCGCCTTCGTACAGGGCCGCCAGTTCACCTGGACGTGGCCGGAAGAGATCATATCCACCGCCTTCCCTCTCGCCATCCGAAAACCGGTGGAACACACCGCATCCAGCCGCAGGGAACTGACCGTGTCCCGCACCTCCTCGCACCGCACCTCCGGGATGTGGAGGTGGGCGGCGGGGATCTCCGTCACCGTCAGCTTCGCCCGGCCGGCGCTGTTCCAGCTGGAGAGTAGGAAATCCGCCACCGTGTCCAGCACGATCAGGTCCGCACTCTCAGGGGACACCAGAATGTCCCCTACCTTCTCCCGGACGATGCCCATACCCATGAGGCTGCCCAGGATGTCCCGGTGGTTCAGCCGGTCGTCCGGCCGAAAGGCCGCCCGCAGACATCGGAGCGGAGGCTCCGCCGTCTCCGGCTCCATCCAGTCCGGCAGAAAGAGCAGGATGTTCCGCTCCGCTCCCTGGTAGCCTCCCTGACGGAGCCAGGCAGTCTCCGGGATGCCCGCAAGACGCAGCAGGTCCCCGGCCATCATCTGCTGCTGTGGGGAGAGAAAGTCCGTACAGGCGGGAATATTGCGCTCCTCCGCCTGGGCAGCCCGGTCCAGGACCTTGGCCAGCAGCAGCCGGTCCTCCCCCTCGGCCCCGCAGCGGTCCAGCAACTTACTCTTTTCCATGGCCGATCAGCTCCTGCGTCCGCACCAGCTCCGCATAAGCGCCATTTTTCGCCATCAGCTGGTCGTGGCTGCCCAGCTCCGTGATGCGGCCGTCCTCAATGACGGCGATCCGGTCCGCATTGCGGACGGTGGAAAGCCGGTGGGCAATGATGATGGTGGTGCGGCCGTGGGCCAGCTTCTCAAAGGTCTCCTGGAGCTTTGCCTCCGTCACGCTGTCCAGCGCTGAGGTGGCCTCGTCCAAAATCAGCACCGGCGGGTCCTTCAGGAAGATCCGGGCAATGGAGATCCGCTGCTTCTGTCCGCCGGAGAGCAGGGTGCCCCCGTTCCCCCACATAGGTGTTGAACCCCTCCGGCAGGGCCACGATGTCGTCATAGATCTCCGCCAGCTTCGCCGCCCGGGCCACCTCCTCCTCCGAGGCGCCGGGCTTGCCGTAGCGGATGTTCTCCAGAATGCTGGCGGCGAAGAGGAATACATCCTGCTGCACCACGCCCACATTCTGCCGCAGGGACTCCTGGGTCACCTGCCGGACGTCGTGGCCGTCGATGCGGACCGCGCCGTCCGTCACATCGTAGAACCGGGGGATCAGCTGGCACAGAGTAGATTTACCACCGCCGGAGGGCCCACCACGGCGATGGTCTCGCCGGGGCGAATGTGGAGGTCCACGTCGTGGAGCACCGCCATGTCATCCTGATAGGCGAAGGACACATGGTCCACGTCGATGCGCCCCTCCACCCGGGAAAGAGTGGTGGCATCGGGGGCATCCTGCATGGCAGGCTCCTCCCGCATCAGCTCCACAAACCGGGCAAAGCCGGCGGTGCCGTTGGCAAACAGCTCCGCAAAGGTGGAGAGCTTGCGCACCGGGTTCACGAAGGTCGTGATATACAGGCTGAAGGTGATGAGATCCACCGTGTCCATCCGGCCCTGCATGATGAGGAAGCCGCCCACGGAGATCACTGCCACGGAGAGGATGCACAGGAAGAACTCCATCACCGCGTTGAACCGGCCCATGGCCCGGTGGAACGCCCGCTTGGAGGTCTTGAAGCTGTCGTTGGACACGTCGAACTTCTCCAGCTCCGCCTCCTCATTGGCAAAGGCCTTGGCGGTCTTGATGCCCGAGAGGCCCGACTCGATGTCGGCGTTGATGGTGGCCGTCCGCTGCTTCACCTTGATCGAGGCGTCCTGCATGGACTTGCGGCACTTCCACACCACCAGGAAGAACACAGGGATGATGCAGGCGATCACCAGAGCCAGCTGCCACTGGATGGTGAACATGATGGCCAGTGCTCCCACAATGGTAACGCCGGAGATGAAGATGTCCTCCGGTCCGTGGTGGGCCAGCTCCGTGATGTCGAACAGGTCCGCCGTCAGGCGGCTCATCAGGGCTCCGGTCCGGTTGCGGTCATAGTAGCCGAAATCCAGCTCCTGCATGTGGCGGAACAGGTCCCGGCGGATGTCCGCCTCCACCAGGATGCCGAAGGTGTGGCCGTAATAGCAGATGATATAGGTGAACACGGACCGCAGGATGTATGCGCAGAACACCACCGCCATCACGGCGAAGAAGGTCCGGTAGGCGCTCTCAGGCAGCAGCTGGTACATGCACCACCGGGAGACGTAGGGAAACGCCAGATCGATCACGGCGATCATCAGGGCGCAGCACATATCCAGGAAAAACAGCTTCCGGTGGGGCTTGAAGTAGGACAGGAAGATCCGCAGGGCGGAGCTCTCCTGAAACTGTCGGGTCGTCATGGTACTCTCCTTTTTCTTTATCAATTCATATCTAAAAAATGATAGCACACTTTTCCCCCGCGCGCAATGAAATATCCCCGAATGTCATCCAACATCCGGGGATATCGCCATGTCGTTTTTTTCAGGAATTGGACAAATACTCGCCCATCATATAGCCGGTGGTGGTTACGCCGCCGGAGGCCACAAAGCTGATCTGATACCAGCCGTTCCCGGCGCTCTGCACCACCCGGACGGAGTCGCCGTTGGAGAGGGTCGCCAGAATCTCACTGCTGGTGTTGGCCTGCGCGCGGACCCGCACGCCGTTCCCGGCGTTGACCACCACCGCGGTCCCCGCTGTCAGCGTGCTGCCGGACGCGGTGCTGCCGCCGCTGGCAGACGTAGATGTGCCGGTGCTGCCGCCCCGGACCCGCACCAGGCAGGTGCCCTTGCCGGAGCCGTCCGTCACCGTCAGGGTGGCCTGTCCGGAGGAGATGGCCGTCACCCGGCCGGTGGAATCCACGGAGGCAATGCCGTCATCGCTGCTGCTCCAGGTATAAGTGCCGCTGCCGCCGGAGACAGTCAGGGGAATGGGCTCATCTCCCACGGACATGGTGAACTCCGTCCGGGGGGAACCCAGGTAGGCGATGGTCAGTGTCTCCGGCAGGGTGGAGGGATCCGTCTGGGCGGGCGTGGTGGTGCCGCCGTCATTCGGGTCTTCCATCTCGCCGGTGCCGCCGCTCTCCGGCATGGTCACGCCGTCTCCCCCCTCCGGGTCCGCCGTATCAGGGTCCGGCGGCTGGGGCGTCACATCCTCTGTGGAAGTGTCCTGGGTCTCCTCTCCGCCGGAGAGGCGCTGGGCGATCCGGTCGCCGAAGAGCAGGTAGACCAGCAGCGCCGCCATAATGACGATCAGCACAATCAGAATGGGACTCAGCAGATTGGGCTGGCGGCCGCGGGCGGCCGTCCGTTTGCCGCCCCGTCCGGGGGCGGTCCTGCGGATCTGTGCACCGCTCTGCAGCGCCTCTTCCTCCTCGCAGAAGGGGCAGCTCTTGTATGTATCGGAATACTTTTCCCCGCAGATGGGGCAGCGTTTCATGGCCATGGGTCATCCTCCCGCGTAACAGCTTTTCATAATTTACATAATATCGGCTTTTCCCAGTGCCGTCAAGACCGGAAGCGTCGATTCCCTGGGAAATTTACGCTTTTTCCGCGGTTCCGCTTGCTTTTGGGGAGCGCCTCTTCTATAATGGACGCAAAAGAACGCGGTTTTGTTTCACAGAACTGGGAGATTTTAGGGGGAATCGGGAACATGAACACCATCCTGATCGGGATTGCGGGAGGCACCGGCTCCGGAAAGACCACTCTGACCCGGCATTTGAAGGAACACTTCGGCAAAGACGTGACCGTCATCGGCCATGACAGCTATTACAAGCGCCAGGTGGGCAGGACCTATGAGGAGCGGGCCAAGGTGAACTATGACCACCCCAACGCCTTTGACACGGACCTGCTGATCCGCCACCTGCAGGAGCTGAAGGCCGGACGCTCCATCCAGTGCCCCGTCTACTCCTTTGTGGAGCACAACCGCACCGACCAAACCGTGGAGATCCAGCCCGCCAAGGTCATCATTGTGGAGGGCATTCTGATCTTCCAGAACCCCACTCTGCGGGATATGTTCGACATCAAGATCTTTGTGGAGACGGACGCGGACGAGCGGATCCTCCGCCGGGCCCTGCGGGATGTGGAGGAGCGGGGCCGGACGCTCCAGTCCGTGGTCACCCAATACCTCACCACGGTAAAGCCCATGCACGAGCAGTATGTGGAGCCCTCCCGGAAGTACGCGGACATCGTGGTGCTGGAGGGCGGCCACAACCTGGTGGCCCTGGACATGATCATGCAGCGGATCCAGCACCACATCGATGGGAAGTGACGGCCCGCCGCCAGATGGGCACAAGCCGCCCGCCGGGATTCTCCGGCGGGCGGCTTGTGCGTATTACAGCGGACACCAGATCACCGGCACACCATGGTCCTCCAGCAGCGCGGCCAGATCGTCCAGATTCAAAAACGTGGTAGCGGTGTTCTCCAGCGGATGGACGCCCACGGTCCGGCCCCGCAAAGACGCATCCAACACCACGGTGACCGTGCCGGCAGGCGCCCGGAGGGCCCCCAGCGGCGTCACCTGTCCCGGCAGCAGGCCCAGAAGCCGCTCCAGGTCTGCGGCGTCCGCAAATCTCAGAGGACGGCTGTCCAGTGTCCGGCGCAGGGCCTTCAGGTCTGCCGTCCGGCCGCCGTCTATGGCCACCAGATAGTACCGCCGCTTCTTGTCGTCCTGCAGGAAGAGGTTTTTCAAGATCCGCTCCTCCCCCGGCAGACAGAGTGCGTGGAGCTCCTCCATGCTCCATACCGCCGGGTGCGCCGTCTCCTCATAGGGGATATTCCGCGCCCGCAACAGGGCATACAGGTCCTGGCGGTCTATCCTCATACCCCCGCGAAGCGGAACACCACGCCCACCACGGCAGAGGCGGCGATGAACACGATGGGATGGAGATTCTTCGTGGGTTTCACCCAATTGGTCAGTGCCAGCAGCACCGCCGCCAGGATCAGGCCCGGCCAGCTGATGAGGCCCGCCAGGCCGCCGTCCCCCAGCTGGAACTGGTTGAACAGCCCCGTCTCCGGCGACGCCACCACGATGTTGGTGAGCACCTCAAGTACCACGGACACGCAGGCCGCGCCGATCAGGCCCGTAGAGGCAGGCCGCAGTCCGTAGAAGGCCCGGTCCACATATCGGTTCTCCCGGAAGTTCCGCAGCAGGGCGGCAATAATCAGGATCACGATGATGGAGGGCGTCACCTCTCCCAATGTGGCGATCACCGCGCCGGGGACACCGGCAACGGTGAAGCCCACATAGGTGGCCATGTTGATGCCGATGGGGCCGGGGGTGGACTCGGACACCGCCAGCATGTTCATGAGCTGGGCCTGGGTGAACCAGCCGGTGGCCTCCCCGATGTCGTGGAGGAAGGGCAGCGTGGCCATACCGCCGCCGATGGCAAAGAGTCCGGTCTTGAAAAACTCCCAGAACAGGCGCAGATAGATCATGCCCCCTTCACCTCCCAGTTCTTCAGCAGGATACCCAGCACTGCGGCCGCGAGGATGAACCACACCGGGGACACATCCATCACCGCGCTGCCCACCAGCACTGCCAGGAAAATCGCTGCCGTGGGCTTATCCACCACGGACTTCTTCAGCAGCTTCACCGTAGCGTTGAAAATTAGGACGCACACGCACACCTGAATACCCGCAAAGGCGTTCTGGACCCAGGCCAGGTCCGCGAAGTTGTTGATGAGCCCCGCCAGGATGGAGATAATGACCAGAGACGGGAACACCACCCCCAGGGTGGCCACAATGCCCCCGGCGATGCCCTTGTATTTCTGGCCGATGAACGTGGCCGTGTTGACAGCGATGATCCCCGGCGTGCACTGCCCGATGGCATAGTAGTCCGTCAGTTCCTCCTCTGTGGCCCAGTGCTTGTTCTCCACCACTTCCCGCTGGAGAATCGGCAGCATCGCCATGCCGCCGCCGAAGGTCATGACCCCCATCTTCGCGAAGGTCCAAAACAATGTCCAAAGCTCTTTCAACCCTATCTCCCCCTGTCTCTCACTCTGTATATCCGTACAGGCCCCGGACGGACACCTCGCCGGACCGCACGGTCTTCACCGCGCCGTCCGGCCTCCGCACCACCAGGCCGAATTCCTCATCGATGTCCAATGCCTCCGCCGTCTCGCCGCCTCCGTCCGGGCGCAGCAGCCGCACGGTCCGGCCCAGATTCACGCATCGCCGCCGGTACTCGGCCAGATAAGGACCAGTCTCTCCCTGCCGCCAGGGCTGCGCAGAGGCGGTCCACCTCCCGGATGATCTCCGCCGCCAGGGCGGGCCTGGACACAGCGTGGCCCAGGGCCTGGACCAGGGAGGTGGCGATCTCCCGCACCTCGGGCGTGAAATCCTCCGGCCGCTGGGAGACATTGATTCCGATGCCCAGCACCAGCTCCTGCACGCGGGCCGTCTCCCCCTCCAGGGAGAGCTCGGTCAAAATACCGCAGAGCTTTTTCCCATCCAGCACCGGATCGTTGGGCCATTTCAGGCCGGGGCTGACGCCGCACAGCCGCTCTACGGCCCGACACACCGCTACTCCAGCCATGGCCGTCACCGGCGACAGCCGCTCCGGCGGCAGATCCGGCCGCAGCAGAGCCGTCAGGTAGATCCCCTGGCCGCCGGGGGACTGAAAGCTCCGGCCCAGTCGGCCCCGGCCAGCCGTCTGGCGGTCCGCCACCACCACAGTGCCGTCCGCTGCGCCCTCCGCTGCCAGCTGTCTGGCCCGGAGATTGGTGGAGTCCACCTCTGCCAGACACACCAAGGTCCGGCCCACCCGGGCCGTCTCCCCCAGAAAGCGGCGGATCTCCGGCTCCGTCAGCACGTCCGGCGCATCCAGCAGACGGTAGCCCCGGCCGGTGCGGGCCTCCACAGTGTAGCCCTCCCTCCGCAGCGCATCCACCGCCTTCCAGATGGCCGCGCGGCTCAGTCCCAGCCGGTGGCTGATCTCCTCGCCGGAGACGAACGCCCCCTCCTGTTCCCGCAGCAGGGCCAGGACATCCTGTCGGCTCATGTTTCTCTCTCCTCTCCCATATTCATGGCTTCGAGTCTACCACGTTTTCCCCTGGTTGTAAACCGTGCCGGGGAGGAAAAGAACGGCGCCGCCCCGTTCTCCGGGCGCTGCGCCGTCCGTGGCTGTCTGGCCTGTTTAGATGGGGTCCGCCAACTCCGCCACCCGGGACTCTCCGTACACCGGAATGCCCTGGGCACGCAGCAGCTCCGCCGTGACACCCTCTCCCGCCGTCAGCACGCCGGTAAAGGTGCCGTCGTAGACCATCCCGCTGCCGCAGGAGGGACTCCGCTCTTTCAGCAGCGCCGCCTCGCATCCCAGCAGGCGGCAGAGACGCAAGGCCTCTTCCGCGCCCCGGCGGTATTGGGCGGTGACATCGCCACCGTCCCGGGTCATCACCCGGTCTCCCCGCCGCTCCGCCGGCGGACGGGGTGTGGGCAGACCCCCCAGCTGCTCCGGACAGACGGGGACCAGGATGTGCCGCTCCGCCAGATCAGAGATCCAGGGCTGGAGCTTGGAGACCCCGTCGTACCGACAGCGGGCCCCCAGCAGACAGGCAGAGATTAGGATCCGCATCTTCTCACCGCCCGTTCATGGCCTGGTGCTCCCGCAGCAGCTCCTGATAGAGCTTCACAGCGGTCCAGGTCCGGTTGTGGGGCGTCAGCACCGCCTTCAGGCAGTCCCGCCCGATCCCCGCTTGACTCAGCGCCGGCAGAAGGCAGTCCACCTGGTCCTCCAGGCCGCACAGCACCACCATCCGCCCACCCAGAGGGCCGCCGTTGAACGGCAGTACCGTGCCGGGGTCATCATCCAGCCCCGCCAGCACCGCCAGGGGCTTGTTGTAGTCCTGCCGGGCCACCGGCACCACCTCCGCCCCGAAGGGCCCGGCGGCGGCCGCGGCAGCCAGAATGGTGGGCAGCTCCTCAAAGCCGAACAGCAGCAGTTTTCTGCTCATGAACATTCCTCATTTCTTCATGTTGCACGGGGCCGTCCCGGTCAGACGGTCTCCGCCGGACCAGCCCAGCGGCGGGCGTAGTCCCAGATATCCAGCATCCGCCCCTCCCGGCAGAAAGCCCTGTGGTGGACGGCGGTGCGGACAAAGCCCAGCCGCTCCAGAATTCGGACGCTGGCGGTATTCTCTGCCACCGTGTCTGCCAGCACCAGGGCCGGTGCCAGCCGTTCCAGGCGCCGCAGTGCCTCCGCCGCAGCCGCAAGTCCCAAGCCCCGGCCCCAGCAGGCGGGAAGCAGCTGGTAGAACAGCCCATAGATCCCGGCGGCCGTATCCACCGGCGGGCAGCCGGCCAGTCCCCGGAATGCCGTCCCCTCCCGGAGGGCAAAGACCGTGGAGAACGGCAACCCCCGCTGGCAGTCCAGCAGGTGTTCCAGCCGGTCTGCCGCCCCCGCCTCCGTGCAGGGGGCAGCAATATTGGTCCATCGGATCACCGCCGGGTCGGCCCACAGAACCGCCGCCTCTGGGAGATCGTCCCAGGACAGCGGCTCCAGTGTCAGAGCGGGTATCATACAATCCGCCTCCCATTCAGCACCGCCCGGTCCAGCCGGTCTCCCTGGTATTGGAGCTTCAGGGAGAAGAAGGGGACGTTCTCCTCCAGCAGGCGGAGGAAAATTTTGTCCCCCTCCCACATAGGAAGGCCCCGCAGCTCCGCTTTTTTAATCCAGGCCAGCTCTCCCTCATCGCAGGGGTGGGGCGTGCCGGTCCAGCCAGTGGCGGTGAAGAGGTGCATATACTCGGTGGGTGCCTCATCGGACACAAAGGTCACCAGGCCCCGGTAGCGGTAGTCCGTCAGCGTCAGGCCCGTCTCCTCCCAGGTCTCCCGGAGGATGCAGTCCTCGGGGCTCTCCCCATCTTCGAATTTGCCGCCCACGCCGATCCATTTGTCATGGTTCAGATCGCCCTTCTTTTTCACCCGGTGGAGCATCAGGTAAGCGTCGCCCCGCTCCAGATAGCAGAGGGTGGAATTGATCATCTGCCATCCCCCCTTCCGTGATCCTTGAAATGGTGTTATCCTATTATAGTTCATTGCCGTGGAAAAAGAAAGCCTGGTTTTTTTCGTGAACCCCCTTGACCTTGCCGCAGCGTCAACTGTTATACTCCCAATCGACAGGAGGGATCCCTATGGAATACACCGTCAAGGCGCTGGCCGATCTGGCCGGCGTCACGCCCAGGACTCTGCGCTGGTATGATCGGATTGGACTGCTGAAACCTCTGCGGACCACGGAGGCCGGATACCGCCTCTACGGCCCAGCGCAACTGGATCGCCTGCAGGACATCCTGTTCTACCGGGAGCTGGGACTGGACCTGGCCTCGATCCGGACCATTCTGGACGACCCGGCCTTTGACCGCCAGGCGGCGCTGCAGAGCCACCTGGCAGAGCTGGAGGCCCGTCGGGCCCGACTGGACGATCTGATCCTGACTGTCCAGCGAACGATTAACGACATCAAGGGAGGAACGAAGATGACCGATCAGGAGAAATTTGAAGCCTTCAAGCGCCGCACGGTAGAGGCCAATGAGACCGCCTTCGGGCAGGAGATCCGGGAGAAATACGGAGATGAGGAGATGGACCGGGCCAACGCCTGCGTCCTGGCGCTGACCCAGGAGGAGTATGCCCAGTGGAAGTCCCTGGGGGGTGAGATCCACACCGCTCTCGTCACAGCCGTGAAAGCAGGGGCGGACCCCGCCGGGCCGGAGGGCCAGCGGATTGCGGCGCTCCATCGGCGGTGGCTGTCCTACTCCTGGGAGTCCTACACGCCCCAGGCCCATGTGGGCCTTGCAGAGCTGTATGTGTCCGATCCCCGGTTCACCGCCTACTATGACCGGGAAGTCCCCGGCTGCGCCGCCTTTCTGCGGGATGCCGTCCGGACCTACACCGGCGCGTAAGGAAACAGGGCCGCCCCATAAGGGGCGGCCCTGCCGCTTTGATTTGGAGTGGATTTACTTCTTGCCCATGCTGCGGATGGCTTTTAAGACCTGAATGACCACCATGGAGCCGAAGGCCAGCCCCACAATGCAGCCCACCAGTCCGACAGACAGCTCCGCCACCTGGAACAGAGGCTCCAGCGGTGGGATCAGCAGCACGGCCGCCAGCAGCAGCGCGCCGACGGCGAAGGCGCCCAGCAGGAACTTGTTATTCCAGAAGGCCCGGGTGAAGAGCACCGGACGGCCGGACTTGCAGTTGAAGCCGTGGAACAGGCGGCTCAGGCATAGGGTGGCAAAGGCCATGGTGCTGGCCACGGCAGCGCCGCCGCTGGCCAGGCCGATGTGGAAGGCAATGATGGTGGCCAGGGCGATCACCAGGCCCTCCGTGCCCACGCTCAACAGGAAGGGCTTTGTCAGGATACCCTCGCTGCGGGGACGGGGCTTTTCCTGCATCACCGCGTCACTGTGGGGCTCCAGGCCAAGGGCGATGGCGGGCAGGGAGTCCGTCAGGAGATTGATGAACAGCAGGTGTACCGCTGCAAAGGGCACCGGCAGCCCCGCGAGAGAGGCATACAGTACCGTCAAAATGCCCGCTGTGTTGCCAGAGAGCAGAAACTGAATGGCCCGCTTGATGTTTGCATACACGTTCCGGCCATTCTTCACGGCCTTTACGATGGTGGCGAAGTTATCGTCCGCCAGCACCATGCCGGCGGCGTCCTTGGCCACCTCCGTGCCCGTGATGCCCATGGCCACACCGATGTCCGCCTGCTTGAGGGCGGGAGCGTCGTTGACACCGTCGCCGGTCATGGCCACCAGATTGCCCCGCTCCTGCCACGCCCGGACGATGCGGATCTTATGCTCCGGGGACACCCGGGCATAGACGCTGACCCTGGGTACGAACTCCCGCAGTTCCTCATCGCTCATGGACTCAATAACGGCGCCCTCCACGGCCTCGGTGCCGGGGGTGAGGATGCCGATCTCCTTGGCGATGGCGGAGGCGGTGACCTTGTGGTCGCCGGTAATCATGATGGGCCGGATGCCGGCGGCGATGCACTCAGCTGACGGCGGCCTTGGACTCCTCCCGGGGCGGGTCCATCATGGCGATGAGTCCCAGGAACTGGAGGTCGTTCTCATCCTCCAGGCCGATGGCGGGGGCGGTCAGCATCCGCTTGCCGAAGGCCAGCACCCGCAGGCCCTGCTGGGACAGCTCCTCGTTCATCCGCTCGATCTCCGCCTTCTCCTCCGGAGAGAGGCGAGTGCGGCCCAGCATCACGTCCACGGCCCCCTTGGTCAGCATGGTCAGGCCGTCCGGCAACTGGTGGACCGTGCTCATCAGCTTCCGGTCGGAGTCAAAGGGCAGCTCCGCCAAACGGGGATACTTGCCCCGCGCCTCCGCCTCGTCGAAGCCGTAGCTCTCGCCCAGGCGCACCAGGGCGGTCTCTGTGGGGTCTCCCACCTCTCCGGATTCGTTCACCGTGGCGTCGCTGCATAACAGGGCGGCACGCAGCAGCTCCCGCTGTTCCGGGCGAGAGAAGTCCGCCCCGTCCGCCGGGATGATCTGGCCCCCGGTGCAGAGCTTCTTCACAGTCATCTTGTTCTGAGTCAGGGTACCGGTCTTGTCGGAGCAGATGACGGACACGCTGCCCAGGCCCTCCACCGCCTGGAGCTTGCGGATGATGGCGTGCTCCCTGGCCATCTTCTGGGTGCCGAAGGACAGTACGATGGTGACGATGGAGCTGAGGGCCTCCGGAATGGCGGCCACTGCCAGGGCCACGGCAAAGAGGAAGGCGTTCATCACATTCTCGCCCCGCAGGAACACACTGACGGCAAAGAGGAGGGCGCAGATGACCAAAATGCCGATGGAGAGCTTGCGGCCGAACTGGTCCAGGCTCACCTGAAGAGGGGTCTTTTTCTCCTCCGTGCTCTTCAACAGGGCGGCGATCCTGCCCATCTCTGTGTGCATACCG
>VOFI01000224.1_pt1 | contig 136246 bp, 148 predicted proteins | sample 5384131 | NCBI WGS metagenome assembly VOFI01 (sample SAMN12384728, study PRJNA508395) | human gut metagenome | isolation source: healthy gut H | host: Homo sapiens | reverse complement strand
AAAAGACCACTGGTGGAATACCGGATCGATTTGACCCGCCGGCTGTTCGACGTGACGATCGACCACCCGAGGAAAACGATTATCTTCCTCATCATTTCGACAACCATTGCGTGGTGTATACCGGCACCCACGACAACAACACGGTAAACGGCTGGCTGGAGCAGGCCAGCCGCAAGGACCGGAAATTTGCCGTGGATTACTGCCGCCTGACCAAACGGGAGGGATATCACTGGGGCATGATCCGCACCGCCCTGGCGGCGTCAGCGACCTGGCCATCGCCCAGATGCAGGATGATACTGGGGCTTGGCGCCGAGAGCCGCATGAATCTGCCCTCTACCCTGGGCGGAAACTGGCAGTGGCGGATGGCGCCGGACGCCCTGACGCCGGAGCTTGCCGGAAAGCTGCGTTACTACGGCGCTGTACGGCCGCCTGCCGAAAAAAACAGCGGGAGAATAAGGAAGGACGCTTGGCGCCGCCTGCTGTTGGACGGGTGTTCCCCGGCGGACAGGAGGCGCCGTGGAATACAGCCAGGGGTTTCATTTGACTTTTCTTGAGGCTTTTCCAACCCGAAAAGGGTGCGGGAAAGCCTTTTTCGCTTTTCACAGGCACCCCGGCTCATGCCGGGCGGCATAGAGCCCAGCGCGGCGGCTCTCCCGCGCTGGGCTTGGCCGCCTGCCGCCGCGCGGCAGGGCTTAAGCCGGGCCTGCTTCCGCTTTTGAGCCTTGCGAAAAAGAGCTGTCATGAATTTGTTTTTGGACAATATAAAAATAAATGAAAAAGCAGATAAAAAGCTATTGACAAATGGGAAAATAAAATGTATCATTGTACTATGATATTAATACAATGATACAAAGGAGATGTTACCATGTCATGGCGGCTGACAGCGGACAGACCCATTTACTTGCAGCTGATTGAAGAAATTGAGCGCGGATTGTGTCTGGGATGTACACCGTGGGCGAAAAGCTTCCCGGGGTGCGGGATCTGGCAGCGCAAGCGTCGGTCAACCCAAACACGATGCAGAAGGCTTTAACGGAGCTGGAGCGGCAGGGGCTGGTATATTCCCAGCGGACCGCCGGCAGGTTTATAACGGAGGACAGCAAGATGATTCAAAATTTAAAAAACCAGTTGGCTACGGATCAGATTTTGGATTTTTTTAAAAGATGAACCAGCTGGGCTTTACGAAGGAAGAAACGATAAAGCTGATGCAGCAGCTTGGGAGCAAGGAGGATGCCAAATGAACCCGATCTTAATTTTGCAATAATTTGGTAAAGCGGTATTCTTACCAGCAGGCCCTCGGCGGGGTGAACTTAACGCTGGAAAGAGGCCGGATCATCGGTTTGCTGGGGCCGAACGGCTCGGGAAAAACCACGCTGATTAAGCTGGCCAGCGGTCTGCTGGTGCCTACCGGCGGCGAGATTCTGGTAGGCGGCATGGCGCCGGGAGTGGAAACGAAAAAAATAGTCTCCTATTTGCCGGAGCGCACCTATTTAAACACCTGGATGCGGGTTTCCGATCTGCTGAACTTTTTCGAGGATTTTTACAAGGATTTTGACAAGGTTAAGGCCTATGAGATGCTTCAGCGGCTGAATATCAACCCGGCGGACCGGCTGAAGAATATGTCCAAGGGCACCAAGGAAAAGGTGCAGCTGATTCTGGTGATGAGCCGGCAGGCCCAGCTTTACCTGCTGGATGAGCCTATCGGCGGCGTAGACCCGGCGGCGAGAGATTATATTTTGGATACCATCATCAGCAATTATACGGAAAACGCCACGGTGGTGATCTCCACTCATCTGATCGCCGACATTGAGAAGGTGCTGGATGAGGTGGTATTTATCAGCGCGGGACAGATCGCGCTTCAGTCCAGTGTGGACGATATTCGAGAGGGTCAGGGTAAATCTGTGGACACCCTGTTCAGGGAGGTATTCAGATGCTAGGAAAATTGATGAAATACGAGTTTAAGGCTACCAGCCGGATGCTTCTGCCCATCAACGGGGCGATGCTGCTGTTCGCGCTGATCAACCGGCTGTTTATGGAGCTGAACTTCTTCCAAACCGGCAATATGGCGATTTCTGCCCTTGCCACCGTCATGGCGGTCATGTACGTCATGGTGATCATCGCCGCCTTTGTCATTACGCTGATCGTCATTATTCAGCGGTTTTATAAGAATCTGCTGACTGACGAGGGCTATCTGATGTTTACCCTTCCGGTCAAGGCTCACAGCCATATCACCTCCAAGGGGATCGTCGCCTTTGTGTGGTACCTGGCCAGCTTTGTGGTCTGCGCCCTGTCTATCTTCATTCTGGTCGTGGATCAAAATGTGATAGACGGCCTCTCCCAGTTCTTTACTGTGGAGCTGCCCCGGTATTTCCAGCTCGCGGGAGGCGACGGAATCGCCATTCTCTTCGAGGTGCTCGCGCTGTTCCTGCTGTCCTTTGTGTCAGGCATCCTGATGATCTACTGCTCGATCGCCTTGGGCTCTCTGTTCCATAACCACAAAATCCTGGGAGCCTTCGGCATGTATCTGGCGATCAACTTTGTCATGCAGATCATCGGTACGGTCGGAATCCTGGTGGTGTTTGCCTCTTCCAATGACGCTGCGCTGTGGAGCACGATGGATTCCATCCGTCTGGTATCTACTGTGGTGCTGCCGCTGTGCATCGCCTACTACGCGGTTTTCTCCGTGGTTTTCTACTGGGTTACCAACTTTATCTTCAAGAAAAAGCTGAACCTGGAATAAAAATGCTTACACCTAAATTCCCATATCAAAAGGAAGAACGCCTCTCCTTCTTGAGAGGCGTTCTTTCCGTAAAGCGGGGAAAATGGCGGTACAGGATTGAGAACCGGGATTAGAGAACGCGGGAAAGGGAAAGAAGGGGAAAGAGCAGCTGCAAAGGCAAAAAGGGAGAAAAGAAAAACGGGGTTAAAAAAGAAAAAAGTTGAAGAATAAAGAAATTTTATACATTTATAACGAGGCTTTAAGAAAAGCGGAATATCTTTATAGTGCTTAGAAAAAAAAGAAAGATATTTAGGCAGATTGCTTATATTTTCCAAATAGAGTTGTACCTTTTGTTAGTTTTTACATAGGTTGTTGAATTTCATCCCATGATTTGCTATAATTTCAATCAGGTATTATTATCAATTTTATAGGAGGTTATTGAAATGGATCTGTCCATCCTTGCTCCTGTCGGCGCGGTAGTGGCTCTGCTGTTCGCGTTTTTCCTTTCCCGCAGAGTTATGAAGGCTGACGAGGGCACCGACCTGATGAAGAAAATCGCCGGCGCTGTCCGGAAAGGCGCCAACGCTTATCTGAAGCGCCAGTATACCGGCGTGGCTATTTTCTTCGCGGTTATGTTCGTTATCCTGCTGATCCTGGCCATCGCCGGGTTCCTGACCCCCTTTGTGCCGGTTGCGTTCCTGACCGGAGGCTTCTTCTCCGCCTTGTCCGGCTTTATCGGCATGAAGATCGCGACCTATGCCAACGGCCGCACCGCCAACAGCGCCAGCAAAAGCCTGAACGCGGGCTTGAGAATCGCTTTCTCCGCCGGCGGCGTAATGGGCTTTGTGGTGGTAGGCCTGGGCCTGCTGGATATCTCTATCTGGTATTTCTTCCTGAAGTTCTGGTACAGTGCGGTTGAGGTTATGCAATCTGAAGCCGATCAGGTGCAACACATCACTTCCGCCATGCTTACCTTTGGTATGGGCGCTTCCTCTATGGCTCTGTTTGCCCGTGTGGGCGGCGGCATCTTTACTAAAGCCGCCGATGTAGGCGCCGACCTGGTTGGTAAGGTCGAGGCCGGCATCCCCGAGGACGACCCCCGCAACCCCGCCGTTATCGCCGATAACGTAGGCGACAACGTAGGCGACGTTGCCGGCATGGGCGCCGACCTATATGAGTCCTATGTGGGCTCCATTATTTCCACCGCCGCTTTGGCTGTGGCCGCCGGCTTAGGCTTTAAGGGCGTGGTGATCCCCATGTCCATGGCCGCTGTCGGCATTCTGGCTTCCATCATCGGCACCTTCTTTGTACGCACCAAGGAAAACGCCTCTCAGAAAAACCTTCTGGGATCTCTGCGGCTTGGAACCTGGATTTCCGCCGCTTTGATCGCTGTGGCCGCTTTCCCGCTGATTTACTTCGGCCTGGGCGCGGAAAAGATCGGCTTTTATTTCGCCATTCTTTCCGGCCTGCTGGCTGGTATTCTCATCGGCGTGGTCACCGAATATTACACCTCCGATTCCTATAAGCCTACCAAGAAGCTGGCGGGTACCTCCAGCACCGGCCCCGCTACCGTCATCATCGGTGGCCTGTCTCTGGGAATGCTTTCCACTGTGCTTCCTGTAGTCATTGTTGGCGCTTCCGTTTTGGCCAGCTATTTCCTGTCCGGCGGCAGCGACTCTTACAATAACGGCCTCTACGGCGTCGGCTTGTCCGCTGTCGGTATGCTGGCTACCCTGGGTATTACCCTGGCCACCGACGCTTACGGCCCGGTTGCCGATAACGCCGGCGGTATCGCGGAGATGGCCCACATGGGCGAGGAGGTCCGCAAGCGCACCGACGCTTTGGATTCCCTGGGCAACACCACTGCCGCTACCGGCAAGGGCTTTGCCATCGGCTCCGCCGCTCTCACCGCCCTGGCCTTGATCGCTTCCTATATCGCGGAAATCCAGGTGCTGAAGCCTGATTTCAACTTTAACCTGACCATTACCAATCCCCCCGTACTCATCGGCCTGTTCATCGGCGGCGTGCTGCCGTTCCTGTTCGCCGCCCTCACCATGGACGCGGTCGGCCGCTGCGCCCAGAAGATCGTGGTGGAGGTTCGCCGCCAGTTCCGTGAGATCAAGGGACTGATGACCGGGGAAGCGGATCCTGATTACGCTTCCTGCGTGGATATCTGCACCCGTTCCGCCCAGAGGGAAATGATCGCTCCCGCTATCGTGGCGGTAGCCGCCCCCATCATCGTGGGCCTGATCCTGGGCGTAAACGGTTGCCGGTATGCTGGCCGGCGCCACAGTCTCCGGATTTATTCTCGCCGTTATGATGGCAAACTCCGGCGGCGCCTGGGATAACGCTAAGAAGTACATTGAAAGCGGCGAGTATGGCGGAAAAGGCTCCGATAACCATAAGGCCGCCGTTGTGGGCGATACCGTGGGCGATCCCTTCAAGGATACCTCCGGCCCGTCTATCAACATCCTGATCAAGCTGCTGAGCATGGTTTCCATCGTGTTCGCCAGCGTGGTGCTTTCCTTCAGCCTGATTAAATAAAGAAGCTGAAAGAGCGTCTCTTGTTTCTTACCCGCGCGGCTGTTCCGTGTTCCACGGTTTTGGATGCCTGCGGGAGACGGGCGCGGCAGGCTGGAGCACCTCCTGCAGGTTACATTTAAGCATAAGAAAGGCCCGGGAAAGGTATCTTTTCCCGGGCCTTTTCCGTCAGGCGGACGGCGCCGCTCTAGGGCGCTCGCAGCCTTGCTGAAGTGATATCTGAAAAAAGGAAAATCAAAGACGCGCCTGTCTTTACGGCAGGCGCGTCTTTAACAAGAGTAACAGTGCGGTTAAAGTTCTATGGAGGGGTTGGCCCCTGTATGGATACCATCCCGACAGCCTGCCGGCTGAGAAGCCTTCCGCCTCGCGGCCGAGGGGCTGTCAATCTGACGGGTACTGCTGCGAATGGCGGCGGCACTCCGGCGGGCCAGTTTACTTTGGCTTCCTCTTTCTCCGGTACATGTCCCACAGAAGCTTGCCGAGGAACAGCAGGGAAAGCAGGTAGCCCACCCCGGCGGGCCAGGGAATTCCGCCCCACTTAGGCTCCAGCTCAATGGAGCACAGCAGGCTGGAGCCAACCGTCAGCCCTGCGGTGATTATGCACAGCGCCAGCTTGTTCACCATACGATCTATTTTTTGCAGCGGCTCCTCAGAGCCGACGATTTCCAGATTCAGCTTAGTTTGGCCCTTAGCGGCCATCCGCAGCACGTCGGAAAACTGAGCCGGCACGGTGACGCCCTTGTTTAGAAACCCCTGCAGGGCTTTCCACAGGGAAACACCGGCTTGTCTCACGTCGAATTGGTCCTTTATGCCGCCGGCTAGGTGGTTCACGATAATTTGAATGACGCTGACCTGGGGACAGCAGGCGGTTATGACCCCTTCGATGGTCATAACGCCCCGGCCCAGCATGCTCAGGCCGGCGGGCAGAGAAATACCGTTGGTTTTCGCCAGATCCATCAGCTCCTCCAGCAGCTGCCCCATGTTCAGGCTGCCGAGGTCCAGATCCCCGTAGCGGGTAACGAAATCATCTAAATCGGTATACAGCCTGGTATGGTTGACCTTGCCCTTGACCACGCCTAGGGTTAAAATTACGTTTTTCAGCTCGTAAACATCCCGGTTCGCCAGCGCCGCGATGGCCTGGCGGAACAGGCTCTTATCCCGGGCGGTGAGCCGCCCCATCATGCCGAAGTCCAGCCAGACGATCTTACCATCCCGAATCCAGATGTTTCCCGGATGGGGATCGGCATGAAAAAAGGCGTCGTCGAAAATCTGCTTGCAGTAATTGTCCGCCAGCTTTTCCCCGATTTCCGTCATGTCGTAGCCCATTGCCTCCAGAGTCTGGATTTGGTCAATAGGGATGCCTTCGATGTATTCCATGACCAGGATTTTCCCGGTGGAAAGCTTCTTTTCCAGCTTGGGCGCGGCGATATATGCGATTTCATGGTTCAGGTCTTCAAATTCCAGCAGGTTTCCAGCTTCCTTTAGAAATTCATCTCCTCCTGGGCGACTGCCCACATTTCTGTCAGAACCATGTCGAGATCCACAGGCTGATCGCCGCCGCTCAAAAGCTTTAAAAGGCCCGCGGCCTTCCGCAAAAGCAGAATGTCGTTGGCCATGACCTGCTGGATGCCCGGACGCTGAACCTTGAGCACCACCTGTCTGCCGTCGGGCAGAGAGGCCTTGTGCACCTGGGCGATAGACGCGGAACCAAGAGGCTCTTTCTCTATATGAGCAAAAACCTCTTGGATTGGAAGCTTATATTCTTCCTCGATTACCCCTTTGATCTCTGAAAAGGGCAGAGGCTTCACATCCGCCCGCAGCTTGGAAAGCTCCTGGCAGTATTCCTTGGGAAGCATATCCGGATGCATGGACATGATCTGGCCAAGCTTAATAAAGGTAGGCCCCATATCCTCCAGGACCGCCCGCAGCTTTTCCGGGGTCAGGCCTCGGACCAGATCGTGCCTGCGGAGAATGCCCAGCAGCTCCCGGAAACGGCTGCCCATGGCGGTATTGTCTGAACCCCCGCCTCTTTGACAGAGACAGGGGCGTTTTCCGGTTCTCATGATTTTGGTTTGACGTCTGGGTCATCCTTTTTCTCCATTTCGGCAAGCTTGCTCCGCAGAAGCTCCAGCTCCTCCGGGCTCATCTGCTCCAATTGCTCCAAAAGGCTTTTCCGGACCAGGGGAGCGTCGGAATCCACAGCGATTTCCACATGCCTTTCACCGTGTCCTCCGCTTGGCTCACCGTTTTCTTCACATCCCGTTTTAGTTCCTCGTTGATGATCCTGCCTTGTTCCACGGTAAGCTCGCCCTTCCGGACGAAAGCGTCCACGATTTCCTTGGACTTCTCCGCCGTCGTGGCCATGGCGCCGATACCGGCTAAAAAGAAGCGTCTCAGTTCCTCGCTGTAGCTCATAGGGTTTCCTCCCCTCAGTTCTGATCCTCCGCGTCCTCGTCGTCAAAGGTGATGCCGCTGCACGCGGCGCAGTCGCCGTCCTCGCAGCCGTCGCAGTCGCTGAAATCGTATTCATCCATCACGGGTGTGGAGCTGAAAACGATTTTGCGGTGATTCGTGATCTTGACCAGAAAATAGGCCAGGCCGGCTAAAGCGCCGATCACCAGCAATGCGATTCCGAATTTACCCTTTTTATTTCCATCCATTTTGAAAGAACCTCCTTTAATAATACGTTCCGTCTAGGGTTATTATAACACGCGGAAGGAAAAAGTCACTAGTCTAGTGTGAATTTACTATTAACAATCGGGCCGGTCCAAAAGATACCGGTAAATCGCGTGGGCTACGCCGTCTTCGTCGTTGCTTTTGGTCACGGCGTCTGCGGCCTGAAGCACCTCCGGAATCGAATTGGCCATCGCAACCCCGAATCCGGCGTATTTTATCATAGGAATATCATTGTAGCTGTCCCCGAAGGCGGCCAGGCTGTCCCAGGGTTAATCCAAGATGCTTGAGCAGGACTTCCAGGGTGGCGGCCTTGTCTATGCCCTTTGCCACAAATTCCAGATAAAAATCCTCCGACCGGAAAACATCCACCCGGCTGCCAATGGCCTCCCGGGCCTGCTTCTCCAGCGCCAGGATCTGCTCCGGCGCGCCGCAGGCCATCAGCTTCACCACTGGAAAGGTGACGTAAGCCGCCAGGTCGGGAACCTCCTTATATTCCATCCGGCACACCGACGCCTCCCGGTCGAACCACAGCCGGTCCACATGCTCTAACAGCACGTATTGATCCTGATAGCTGATTGCTTCCATGCCGGCGTCCCGAATCATACGGATAATGACGGGCACCAGATCCTGAGGGATATCTTTTTCATATATTGCCGCACCGGTTTTGCAGTTTACGATTTTTCCGCCGTTATAGGACAGCAAATAGCCGCCTTTTTGGGCCAGCCGCAGCCCTGGGCGGGCCACAGGCCCCGGGTGGGCCGGCCGGAGGCCAGAGCCACTACGCCGCCGGCGTCGATATAGGACCATACAGCTTGTTTCGCGGCTTCTGTGATGCCGCCGTGAGAGGTCACCAGGGTTCCATCCAGGTCTAACGCCAATAACCGATATTGCATAACCACACACCTTTTTTGATTACTCGGGGAAATTCCCGTCTGCTTCATTATATCATATGGACCGGTTCCTGGCTATGCCTAAGCTGAGAAAGCCGGAAGCCGGAGAAAAAAGGATACCGGCCGATTTCTCAAGGCTTTCAGCCGCTTAGGCGGCCGTTTACACGCAACAATCCGCCCGCTCCCTTAGAACAGGGAACGGGCGGATTCACTTGTGAGGCTTGGCAGAAAAAGGGGGCGCGCCCAGGGAACCCCAATTTTGCTCAGCGTACCTATGCGGGCAGGCCTGATGAACGGAAACAAAGCCGGTGATAGGAATTTTTTTTTTGAGGGCTATGCCTCAAAGACGGAACGAAAATGAGCGAGGAATCCATCGGGATTGATGGTGTCGGCAACCTGATGCCTGCCGTCCGGAGCCTCATCGTAAAACACAAAGCCGGCCAGACGGGGACTGGTGGTTTCTACAGTGACATTCACATTGCGGTAGGTAAGAATCCCATCCGGCATGAAGATGGAAGCGGTGGGAACAGGGTCGTGGAAGGAAACGTTGTTGGATTCCCGGAACCACAGCTCCGCCATCGCCTTCACTGGTTCCAGCACCGGATGGCGGTAGGTATCCCGGAACACCTGGGGGTCGAGACGGACCTGCCGGGTGATATCCATGCCTACGCTGCGGTGCAGGGCGACGGGAGCGTCATAAACGATTTTGGTGGCGTAGGGATCCACAATGGAATTCATGTCCGTATAGCCCTGGGTACGGTTTGGGTCCGGGGGTGGGGATAAAAGCCAGAAGGTCGGCGTGGGGCCGCTTTTCCTCCTCAAAGGTGCCGAACCGCCCGCACATCAGGCACAGCCGCTTTAACAGATGGGGAATTTCCGGGTCGGTCAGAAACAGCAAGGCGATATTGGTCATAGGGCCTACGGCGATAAGAGTGACCTCTCCGGGATTTTCCCGGATGGTTCTGCGCATAAACTCAATGGCTTCGCCCTGGGGGAACACCGTGTCGTGGTCGAAATCGGACAATATCTGATCCTGCGGTACGTAAGGCTCGATTTGAGGCGTGGCGATGCAGTCAGAACACCCGGGATAAATGGGAAGATTTCTGCCCGCCCTTTTGCATACGGCGCTCACCAGCTTAGCCCGGGCGGTCACATCACCGGATACGGTGGTAACGCCCAGCAGGTCGCATTCAGGCTGGCACAGCAGGTAAGCTAACGCGAGGGCGTCGTCAATGTCGGTGCCGATGTCGGTGTCAAAAAGTACTTTTTCCATGAAAATCTCCTTCTTTGTGATGTATTTTACAAAAAGTATATTTAATAAAGCTTATTACAAAAATCAGGCTGCCGCGGGCTGGCTCCCCGGCAGATAATCGCGCGCTTTCGTATCAGATATCCCTTTCACACACAAAAGAGTGCTTACCTGGGAGTACCCTTAGAGTAATAGCCTGCTGAGACATGGGGAAGCAATCCTTTTTTTTGCCATACAATCCGGCCGTTGTGGACGATACGGCAAAAGCCTGATGTCTCTAAGGTTACGTCTCCCGTGGAGTTAAAGGGGATTTCAATATTCAAGGACAGCTGTCCTCCGCTTTGGGCCCAGCAGGCAGCGACAGGGGCCTCTTACTGTTTCCAGCGTCCCAGACGCGGAAGACAGGTTTTGGGGCACGCGGGGACGAATCAGGATGTTTTCAAATCCCGGCGCTGAGGGGTCGGGCTGGATCCCCAATAGATATTTGTAAAACCAAGCGTCAATGGAGGCGTTCATAGGATGGCTTTGGGAACAGCATTCCGTTACTAAGCCGGTGCTGGCCCTCTCCCATCGTTCCCAGATAGTAGTCCCGCCGTTTTCCAGCATATAGCCCCAGCTTGGGTATGAGGTTTGGGAGGCTAACGCGAAGGCCACATCTATATGGCCGTATAGGGTAAGCACTATCCATGACATATTTTGTGCATTGGTTCCCTGTTGTGAGGTGCATCCCTTGCCGGTCTTTGATATCAGTTACTAAATTTGCGAGAACCTGATCCGATTTACCCGAAGGAACCATGCCGAGGAGCAGAGCGCAGACATTGGAGGCCTGGCTTCCGGCCGCATACTGATTTTCATCAGCGTGAAAAATTTTTGGTTAAAGCGGCTTAAAATTCTGCGCCTCATTGCATGGTAGGAGCTGACGTCTTCCCCTTTTCCCAAAACCCGGGCGATGCTTTCCAACAGCACACAATTTAAATAGTAAGCCCAGGTAGAGATAAAATCTGGAGGCGTAACAGCGGAATACGAGCCGCTGGCGCCGCTTTCCGGGTCGGAGGCGGTGACCGGCCCGGCCCAATCTCCGAAATAGCTGAACCTTACGATATCCTGATCCGAGACCCGCTCCAGATAGGCTTCCCAACGCTTCATACCGTCATAGCATTTGGCGAGGATTTTTTATCGCCGGTATGAAGATAAACCAGCCACGGGACCACCAGCAGGCTAGAGCTGACGGGATCGGCGGGCCGCCGTCCAAGCCGGAAGAAGGGCGCCACATCCGGCAGCGCCCCCGTTACGGGACCCTGTCCATCCAGAATATCGTCGGTCCATTTCTCGTAAAAGGCGCTCATATCAAAATTATAAACTGCCTCCTCCGCCCGAACCGTCATGTCATTCAGCCAGCCTAGACGTTCATCGCGCTGCGGGCAATCGGTGGGAATGCTGTGAAGGTTGGAAAGCTCAGTCCACAGCACCGCCTGATGGATTCTGTTTAAGATCTCACTGCCACAGGAGAACTGGCCCCGGGGAGCTACATCAGAGCAGACCAGGCAGGCCTTTAGAGCCTCCGGGCCGGGAATTCCTGGATAGCCTCGCAGCCTCACATAGCGAAAACCGTGATAGGTAAACCGAGGCTCAAACTGCTCTACACCCCGGCCCTTCAAAATATATTCGTCCTGGGCCTGGGCGTTCCGTGTGGTTGTAACGTCGATAGAACCATCTGGATAGACATTTTCCGCGAATTTCAGTTCTATTTTTTGGCCGCGCTGCCCTTGTACTCTCAGCCTTGCCCATCCGGCCAAATTCTGACCAAAATCAAACACATATTCATCCGGTCCAGTCTGATAGATCTCTACCGGATCCAGCGTCCTTCGCACGCGGATGGGCTCCATTACCTGGGGACGCAGCCTGCCCTCCGGCGGCTCCGCCCATAGGGGTTCCTCCCAGCCGTCCTTTTCCTCCGGAAGATAGCCAGGCTGGTCCCAGCCTGGTTTTTCCATGCGGGCGTCATAGGCTTCCCCGTGATACACGCTTTCCCGGCGGACCGGTCCCTTGCTGGTGGTAAGCCAGCCTTGGTGCGGGCCGCTGAAAACCGTAATCCTCTCCCCATTTGTCCGAACCATCACCAGCTGCAGCAGGAACTGTCCGCCCATGGAAGCGGTGTCATAGCACAGATTTCCGTTGGAATACCAGCCGCTTCCCATCATAACGCCCACCGCGTTTTCACCGGCGCGCAGAAGCTCAAAAATGTCATAGGCGGAATACAGCACGGTTTTTCGAAAATCTGTCCAGCCTGGCTCTAAGACCCGGCCGCTGACCCTTCTGCCGTTCAGCGTCACCTCAGCGTATCCCACAGCCGCCAGATAAAGCTTGGCAGAAACCAGGTCCCCGGGCGCGGAGAATTCCTTTCGGAATAAAGGCGCTGTATCTCCGGCCATATAATTGGCGCCGGCCAGCCAAGAGCCCTCCCAGCGTGTGATGCCTATGCTGAAAAAAGCGGGCTGGCTTTGGGCAAGGGCTCCCTGGTCGTCCTCCACCGTTACGGTCCATTGATAATCTCCGCCCTCCAAAAGCTCAGGCCCTTGGTACGGGATCCCGTAACTCGCCCTGGATAAAACAACGCCGGAATCCCATACAGGGCTGTTTTTCCCACTGTTGTGAAATACCTGGATACGGTAGGATTTTTGCAGACGCCCCGGAAGCGTGTGACGGGCCTTCCAGCCAAAGGAAACAGCTTCCGGCTCAATGGCCAAAGGATTCGCTGCGTGGCCGCAGGTGAGCCCATAAACTTGGAAACAATTGTGCATAATCTCATGCTCCTTATTGTTTTAGAATAAGAGCCGCACTGAAGTACAGTCAGTGCGGCTCTCTGCTTGCCGAAAACTTGAAAACGGGGAATTGGCTTAAGAGTCCAGAGAGGACTGCATTTCCGCCGCGGCGTCGTTCACCGCGGTATCCACATCCTTGGCGCCGGAAAGCACGTTGGTCACAGCGGACTTCCAGATGGTCTCCAGCTCAGCGTAGCTGGGCGGATTCTCCATGCCAACAGCACTGTCAGCAATGGAATGGAAAATTTCCTGACCATCCCAGTCGAACAGGTAATTGTCGGGAGTGTTCACATCGGTTCTGGCGGGGATGTTGCCGTTGACTTCAGAGCAGTACCGCTTGGAGAAGTCATATCCCGCAGTCCAGCAAGCCAGAGCGGCAGCGGCATCGTAATTGTCGGTGTCTGAGAAGAAACGCCCAAGAATCCCCATGCAGACACTTTCTGATCAGAATATTTTGTGGGCATATACGCGGAAGCTACGTTGGTCATATCGTTATTGTAGCAGGTAGAAGCAGTCCAACGGCCTGCAGAGGTCATGCACACTCTGCCGGAAGCCATTTCCACCGGGCCATCCAAATTAAAAGGATCTCCGGGGCACCAGCCCTTTTCATAGGAATCCAGCCAGAACTGCATTAATTCCTTGGATTCATCGCTGTCAAAAGTAACCTCGGTGTAATCATCATTGACGAAACCGGTGCCGAAGGAATAATACCAGCCGTTGGCGGTGAAATAGGTGGTGGGGATACAGTAAGCGAATTTGTCAGTATTTGCCGCGATCGTTTCGCAGTAATAAACAAAGTCGTCCCAAGTCCAGTTAGGATCCGGAACCTCCAAACCCGCCTCTGCTAAAATATCCTTATTGAACCACATGGTGCACGTTTCGTAGCAGTTTAACAGGCCATACAAACCATCGTCATACTGTCCGCCATTTCTCAATGCTTCAGCCACATTTTCCTCATAATCTTCTACGATCTCCGGATGCTCGTCCAGATAAGGATCCAAGGGTTGCGAGCATATCATTCTGGATGAAGGCTTCCTGGTTTTCTACCGCCACATAAATGACATCCGGGGCGGTGCCGGAGGCGAACAGGGTCTGTACCTTGGTGGTATAGTCCGCCCAGTCGCTGTTGGCGATGTAGGTAAGCTCCACATTGATCCCGGTCTCATCGGTGAAGTCCTGGAAAATGTCCTTCATGACGTCGTTTCCGTCCGCATCCTTCACGTAGGTGTCGCCGTGGTAGCAGACCGTAACGGTATCGCCGCCGGCGCTGGCGCCTCCCTGAGAGCTTTCCGCGGTGCTGGAACCGTCCCCGCTGGGAGCGGCGGTGGAACTTTCCCCGCCGGAGGAGCCGCAGGCCGCCGCGGACAGCAGCATCGCTGCCGCAAGCAGAACGCTTCCGATTTTTTTCATGGTTTTCATAATCATACTCCTTTCGTGATCTCCATTATAATGATTGCCTTGGGGCGGTGGCCGGCCGCCTGAGGCAAACGTGCGCTTGATTAAGATTTCAGACCCGAGGTGATGACGCCCTGCAGCAGAAATTTCTGACAGGTGATGTAAACAATCGCCGGAGGAATGACGCTGAGCACCACTGCGGCCAGCATGACGGTCTGGTCGATGGTCCAGCTGTCCTTCAGAAACTGCATCCCCAGGGTTAAGGGATAGTTGCCCTCGGAATTCAGGAAGACCAAAGGCACCAGGTAGTTGTTCCAGTTCACCACAAAGCACAGCACCGCCGCTACAATCATGGTGGAGCGGGACATGGGCAGGATAATAGACCAGAAAATTCTCAGGCGGCTGGCGCCGTCTATGTAGGCAGCCTCATCATAGCTTTTAGGAATGGTCATCATAAACTGCCTGAGCAGCAATAGGCCGATGGGATAGTAGATTCCCAGCAGGATCACCGCAGCCTGGGTGTCCATCAGGTTCAAGTCCCGTATCGTGAAAAACAGGGGTACCAATGTGGAGGAGACCGGGATCATCATGCCGGAAAGCAAAATGGGGAACGCAATTTTTTTGAAGGCAAAGTTGATTCTGGCGAAAGCGTAAGCCGCCATCGAGGTTACCACCAGCATGGCCAGGGTGGCGGAGGCGGAAATAAAGAAGCTGTTCCAGGTAAATTTGAGAAAAGGGATCATATCAAAAACCTTCTGATAGTTTTCGATGTTCCACTGCTCGGGCCAGAAAGCCGGAGGCAGGTTGAAGGAATCGATTTCCCGCCTCATACTGGTGCCCAGCATCCACAAAAAGGGCAGAACCCAGATCAGGCAGATCAGCAGGCAGCCCAAAACGATAAGGCCCTGGGAAACCGCCCGTTTGGCGGCGGCTTTTTTTCTTTTCATGCTGGCTGTTCCTTTATTCATAGTCATACACCACCCATTTCTTTTGGCTCCACAGCTGCAGAAGCGTGAGAAGGAACACGATAATGAACAGTATGGCAGCCACCGCCGAGGCATAGCCCATGTCGTAGGCCTGGAACGCCTTGCGGTAGATATACAGCGCCGCGTTGGTAGTGTAATAGCCCGGCCCGCCGTTAGTGACGAAGAAGGGCTCATCAAAGGCCTGCATGGTGCCGGTAAGGGAAACCATCAGGATAAAGAAGATCGTGGGAGTAATCAAGGGAAGAGTCACCTTCCAGAACATTTGAAGGCTGTTGGCGCCGTCGATTTTAGCGGCCTCATAGTAGGTATCCGGAATGTTTTGCAGCCCCACGAAATAGTACAGAAAGTGCTGGCCGATGAACTTCCAGGCGCTGAAGATGACAATCGCCCACATAGCGGTTTCCGTGCTGATCAGCCAGCGCACGTTTTGGTCCGGCCCTAAAATTCCGACCTGCTTTGCAGCAGCCAGTTGATCACGCCCCGGTTTTCGTTGAACATATAGTTCCAGGCGATGGCCACCGAAGCGGTGGTTGCCAGTACAGGAAAATAAATGAGAGTGCGGGTAGCGTACTGGACCGCTTTCAGGCGGCAGGAGTGGACCAGAAACGCGATGAGCAGGGAAAGCCCAACGTGCAGCGGGATCAGATACAGGGGAATCCGAAAGGTGGCGCCCCACATGTCTGCCGCGTTAGGGTCCGAGGTAAACAGCTTTTCATAGTTGGAAAGCCCAACCCAGGCGGGATCCTTCATCAGGTTGTAATCGGTAAACCCCAGATAAAAGACGGTTCGGAATACCGGGATGCCGATAAACACCAGGAATACCACCAGAAGCGGCAGCACAAACAGCCAGCCGGAGAGATGGTCTCGCATCCGGTTTTTTGAGGGCCGCCTGCCATGGGCTTTCGTCATTTTGCTTGCTGCGGACGACGAATTCATGTACATACCTCCCAAAGAATATATTGTCAAATTGTTAAATGAAACGCACTATATTGCACAAGGCGCCGCTGGGGAAAACTGGAGAAAAAAGGGAAAAATCCGCGGCATAACCCATGGAAGTTTGATCAAAGCATCCTCTTTTCCACAAAATAAAACCGCGGCCCTGAAAATTATGTATTTATTATAATTGACATCAGATACTGTGCAAAGTGAGCGGTCTGCACGTTTTTAGCACTATACTGCTTGAAGGCCTGCTTGCTTATTGCATATTAAGCCGCGAAATAATAAATTAGTTTCAGCGAGCCGGCGCGGAAGGCAAGGCTGGCGAATGAAGCTTCACGGAGGACGCGGCCTATGGGAACTATATTGGATTTTGAGAGGATCGGGATTCTGCTCAACAGCTTTTCCGTGATCAGCGGCTTCTGCGCAGATATGCTGGACCGGAATTACTTTGGGCAGTGCATCCATTTTGGAGGCCTCTATCCTTTCTGCGAGCTGGTTCACAGCACGGCGGAGGGCTACCGAAGGTGCCTTGCCAGCGACCGGGGCGGCTGTACCAGCGCCCGGCTGTGCGGCCAGGACTATTATGTTTACCGCTGCCATATCGGCCTGACAGAGATGTGCTTTCCGGTAGTATACAACGGCGAGCCTTGCGGCTATATCATTTTCGGCTCTATGCTTACCGACGAGGACCCGGAGGATATCCGCCGGGTGGTTTTGGAGGCTACGCGCGGATTTTATGCCTCAAAGGGATAAAGAAAAAAATGGCGGGCCGCTCTGGAAGCGATCCCAACGGTGAGCGCCGACCGGCGGGAAGCCGGCGCGCGGGTGATGCTTTCCTGCATCGAAACCATCACCGCCAAATACATCCGGATCCAGGACGACCCGATCTGGGAGCGGATTGACGGCTATATCGGCGAGCATATTCACGACAGGATCACCGTGGAGAATATCAGCGCCGAGATCTTTATCAGTCCGTCTACTATCTACCACCGGACTAAGCAAAACACAGGGATGTCCCTGAGCAACTATGTAGCCCGCCGAAAAATGATCAAGGCCAGCGAGTACCTTTATCTTACCGACTATAAAATCAATTACATTTCCACCTTGCTCGGGATCGACGATTATAATTACTTTTCCCGCCTGTTCCGCAGAATTTTCGGCATGTCCCCCACCCAGTACCGCAGCGCAAACATCCACCGGCTGGGCCTGGACCCCAGCCGGTACCGGCCGAGTCCGTCTATTTCCGTTTCCGAGCATCCCAAAAAATTGTAGCAGGAGGTATTTTGAATGAAAAAACTTCGCGCGACCATCGACCCCCTTCAGGAAAAAGGCAAAATCAACAGGGAACTGTACGGCCAGTTTATCGAGCAGGCCGGCAGGATCGTCTACGGCGGCCTGTTTGTGGGAAAGGATTCCCCCATCCCCAACGAAGACGGCGTGCGCCTGGATGTTATCCAGGCTTACCGGGACATCCAGGTGCCGCTGCTCCACTGGCCCGGCGGCGGGGTGGCTGATTCCTACCATTGGATGGACGGCGTCGGCCCTCAGGAGGAAAGAAAGCCCCTGATCAACCGCTGGACCCACCAGGTGGAGGACAACAGCTTCGGCACCCATGAGTTTTTCAATTTATGCGAAGCTCTGGGCTGCGAACCGTATCTGGTATTCAACGTAGGCAGCGCCACCGTGCGGGAGACAGCCTCCTGGCTGGAATACATCACCTTTGACGGCGATACTGAAATGACCAGGCTGCGGAAGAAAAACGGCAGGGAAAAGCCCTGGAGGCTGAAATACATCTGTATGGGAAATGAATGGTGGTTCTATGAGACCGCCCAAGGCTACGCGGAGGATTACCGGAGGTACAGCCAGTTTGCCCGGGAGTATGGGGACAACAAGCTGGTACGGCTGCTGAGGGGGCCCCAGCATTTTTCCTATGAGCATACGGATCAGCTGGCGGGGCTGGTGGAGCCGGGAAGCTTTGACGCGATGACCCTTTACCAGATCATTCCCTCTGTTCCGGAAGGCGGCGGCCAAAGTATGCAGGGCGGGCCGATTGTCAGCGGCGGCAGCGTGGAGTTTACAAAGGAGGAGTATTACGCCGCCTTGCAAAACGCTTTGAAAATCGACGGCAGCATCACCCGGCATCTGGGGATACTGAACCGCCGGACCGGCAATCAAGGCGTGAAGCTGGCAATTGACGAATGGGGCACCTGGTACCGCCAGGAAAAGCCGGAGGAGCTGTGGTCTATGCACATGACCATGCGGGACGCCCTGATTGCCGCCGCCGTGCTGAATATTTATAACCAGCGGTCTAAGGATTTGCTGCTGTGCAGTCTGTGCATGTCCATTAACGCCCTATGCAGTATTTTGGAGACCAAGGGAGATCAGCTGGTGAAAACCCCGGTTTATTACGTGTTCCGGATGTACCAAGGGCATCAGGACGCGGTCTTGGTTCACAGCTTTGTGGAGGAGGATACGGTTTCCTTTCAGGGACAGGAGCTTCCTTGCGTATCCTGCTCTGTATCTAAAAAAGGCGAAACTCTGCTGGCGACTCTGGTGAACTGTTCCCTGGAAAGGGACTACGCTCTGGAAATCGAGCTTCCCCATTGGTCCTGCCGCCAGTGCGAAGGGGAAATCCTCACGGGTGAAATCCACAGCCGCAACACCTTCGACGCGCCCTGCGCCGTGCTTCCCCAGGCGTTTACGGATTTTCAGATAGAGGACGGACGCCTGCGCCTGACTCTGCCCAGGGCCAGCGTGGTTTCGCTGACGCTCGCGCCTTAGAGCCGAAGCCTTGGCCTGAGATTCTTTTTTACCCTTGAGGGGCAGCTGAACCACAAGCCGCGGAACCGAACAGCCGCAGCCAATTCGCTCAGGGGGAGAAAGAGAAGATGCCCTTTTTCGTGCCGCCTCTTGTCCGGAAGCTTAGCGTAACCCGATTGCCCTAAGCCTATGCCCGGTTTTTGCGGCTGAAACCGCTGGCCCTATCAAAACACAAAGGCCGGAGAGAGAACCTCAATTGGTTTTCTCTCCGGCCTTTAAAAGAGTCGGCTTGTTAAAAATTTCAGGCAGTCTAATGGGAATACCTATCCTCCAGGAGCTGCTCCTAAGGAGCCGGGCGCCCGGTTATTGCTTTTGAAAACGGCTGGACAGCGCCTCAACGCATTTGGAATTGGAAAACTCCGGGGTCCCAAATTGATCCAGGGGCAGCTGAATCAGAAACTCCAAAATTTGATCCGGGTTTCGCTTGGTTCCCAAATACCGCGCAAGCTTTTCGATGTTTTTCACGATGCAGCGTTCCTCCTGAAAAATATTTGACTTAGAAGCTATTTTTAATTATAGTACATTTGTTCTGTTTTTCAAGAGGTTTTGGAAAAATTTACAAAATAGCTTTTAAAAAATCGGGCCGGAACAGGCTGGCCAGGGGAAAGAATGGGAAAGGACCGGCAAAAAATGAAAAACAGCGGCGCGGTTTTCTATGCCTTATCATTTTGAAATTGAGTATTTTGGAAAGGCCGGCTTATCATAAGTCGATAGAGGAAAGGAAAACATTTAAGAGGAAGAGAAAAAAGGATAAAGGAAAAGCCCGCTGCGGATCATAAAAAAAAAGAAGAATCAAATAGAGCCTGCGGCCGTCCTGGGCAGGCGGATAGGGCCGGGCTGTATCGTACTAGCTAAAGCGGAAGAAACCGGCGGCAGGGATCAAAAACCCAGACGTAAAGCGTGAAAAAGGACCGCCCTCCATGGAGCCCCCAAAAACCGTTTTGCCCGCGCCGCTGTTTTTTGACGCTGTAAAAGCCCCAGGAAGCCGTAAGGCTTCCTGGGGCTTTTACGTTTTGCCTCTGTGTGTTTAATTCAACAACATTAGTTTAAAACGTCGCTGCTTATCCCACAGACGAGGTTTTTTGGAAAACCCTCGGACGGTAGTTGGGATAAATATGATAAATTTTCCCTGATACGGAAACCATAGAAATCGGGAGAGTAGGGGCTAAGCGGTGAAGAGCTTCGGCAAAGGTATCCGGCCCGCCGCTTTCGCTGCTGAAAAGCTGGGTTACCACCTGTTTGGCGCCCGTCTTTCGCGCGAATTTTGCGGTAGCGCCCGCGAAATCATCGTCGAATAGGATGGTAAGCTCCGCGCCGGCTTCCTTGCATTGCTGATAAAACAGCTTGATTTCATGGCCACGCGCACAATACCCATTGGCGCTGGGCTGTATGTTGACGACTTGCAGGGGAAGATTCATTTCTAAGGACAATCGTTTCCCGTAGGCAATCAGCTCTTTGCTGAAATCGGGATGATTCACGCAAACGAGTATGGACTCTGTGGCTTTTTTGTTCACAAGAGAACCTCCTTTCTGTCTTTGTCGCTTACTATTATAGAGAGCAAAAGTGACGTTCCTAGAAACAAATTATAGCTGTTTTGTGAATAATCTATAAATTATCATAGGACAAACACAATTCGAATGGAGAATTATTACAAGAAACGCCACGGTATTGCTAGGTTATGCGGGACGGAGGTAAAAAAGAAGCAAAAATTAAATCTCAGCCAACAAACGGTTTGGGCGGGCCTCGGCTGTGAATCGGAAGCCCCTGGGAAAAATAAAGGGAAAGGCTCCCTTTTCGACAGAAAAAGCCATCCGGCGGATGCTTTCGGGAAATACCGATAAGTTTTCTCCGATTCATGAAAAGGCGGCGGTACGCCGGGCTTTCCGAGAGTAACCGTGCCGGCTTTGGGGTAAAATAGGAAAACAGCGGCAGGCCGGCCCGGGTTTAACAATTAGTTTACAATTCTCATATTGACATTTCGGGCAATCAATGGTAAATTAATAATTAGATTAGCACTCTATCATTAAGAGTGCTAAAATGAAAAAATGACGGGGGTGAGGATATGGAGCTGGGAGCCAGAAAATTAAAGATTCTCCAAGCGGTGATTGAGGCCTATATTCAGACCGGAGAGCCGGTGGGCTCTAAGGCGCTGTGCGAGCTGCTGGACGTCTCCGTATCGTCAGCCACCATACGGAATGAAATGGCCAGCCTTTCCGAACTGGGACTGCTGGAGCAGCCTCATACCTCGGCGGGCAGGATTCCCACCCAGTTTGGCTACCGGCTCTATATCAACGAGCTGATGAAGCCGAAGCCCTTGTCCGACGAGGAAATGCGGTATATCGACGGGTATCTGTCGGAATACGCCGACGATCCGGATTTGCTGCTGGAAAAGGCCGCCGAAATGCTGGCGGAAATGACCAAATACGCCGCCATCTCCACCACGCCCACCAACCGGGACGCCACTATCCAGCGGATCCAGCTGGTGCAGACCGGCCCCCACACCGCCATGCTGGTGCTGACCACTTCCACGGGGGCGGTAAAAAGCAAGCTGTTCCGGACGAATTACCTTTTGAATTCAGATATCCTGCGGATGTTCTCCAACGTGCTCAACGAAAAGATGGGCAGCGTGCATCTGCTGAACGTCACGCCGGACTTTATCAAATCCACCGCCTTTTCCATCGGGGAGCTTTCCCTGATGATGGCGCCGGTGTTTGTGGCCCTGGGCCAGGCGTGCCGGGAGGTTCTAAAGACCAACGTGCTGCTGGAGGGCCGCACCAACCTGCTGTATCTGCCGGAGTACGAGGTGGACAGCGTGAAGCGGCTGCTTCATTTTTTGGAACAGCGCGGCGAGCTGGCGAAGCTGATCGGGGCCCAAAAGGAAAAGCTGGGGGTGCTGATCGGCGGGGAAAGCAACCAGCCGGAGATGATCGACACCAGCGTGGTGCTGGTCCGGTACTCCATGGGCCGGCAGACCCGGGGAACCCTGGGCGTAATCGGTCCCACCCGGATGGATTATCCCAAGATTGTTTCCAATCTGCAGTATCTGGCCCAGTCTGTGGGCGGTATGCTCAACGAGATTATGGACGTAGGCGTTTAGCCGCGCTTTAAGATACAGAATTCAACCGAAAGGAGACATAGATCTTGAGTAAGAAGGAAAAAAGAGAGAAGGACCAGGAAAAAATATTCCCCAGCAGGAGACGGCCTGTGAGGAAGAAACGGAAAAGCAGCCGGAAGCTGAAACTAAGGCCGGGGATCAGGAGGCAGCGGCAGAGGAAGCCCAAAGCGAGCCCGCTGGAGGAGCTTCAAAAGGAGCTGGGCAGGCAGAAGGACCTGCTGCTGAGAACCGCGGCGGAATATGAAAACTTCCGGAAGCGGACGGAAAAGGAAAAGCGGGCGATTTACGCCGACGCCACGGCGGAGGCGGTGAAAGCGATTCTCCCCCATCGCCGACAGCCTGGAATACGCGGTGAAGGCCGAGGATGGCGCCACGGCGGAATATCAAAAGGGGCTGGAGCTGATTCAGAGCCAATTTAACGCGGCGCTGGAAAAGCTGGGAGTTTCCCCGGTAGGCGAGGCCGGCGAGGAGTTCAACCCGGAGCTTCACAATGCGGTAGCCCACGTAGAGGACGAATCCATCGCGGAAAACACCATTGTGGAGGTGTTCCAGAAGGGCTATATGCTGAAGGAAAAGGTCATCCGCCATGCTATGGTCAAGGTAGCGAATTAGCAAGGCAGTTCCAGGGTTTTCCCTGATTTTATAAATTGCACATAACCAAAAAATAAACGCGCGAAGCGCAGCGACAATAGGAGGAATTTTATTATGGCAAAAACAATCGGTATCGATTTAGGTACAACCAATTCTTGCGTAGCGGTGATTGAGGGCGGCGAGCCGGTAGTCATCCCCAACGCTGAGGGCGGCAGAACCACCCCGTCCGTAGTGGCGTTCTCCAAAACCGGCGAGCGTCTGGTAGGCCAGGTGGCAAAGCGCCAGGCCATCACCAACCCGGAGAAAACAGTTTCCTCTATCAAAAGAGAAATGGGCTCCAATTACAAAGTGAATATCGATGGAAAGGATTATACTCCCCAGGAGATTTCCGCGATGATCCTGACCAAGCTGAAAACAGACGCGGAGGCCTATTTAGGCGAGAAGGTGTCCCAGGCGGTCATCACCGTGCCGGCGTACTTCACCGACGCCCAGCGCCAGGCGACCAAGGACGCCGGCAAGATCGCGGGCTTGGAGGTCAAGAGAATCATCAACGAGCCTACCGCCGCGGCTTTGTCCTACGGCATCGATAAGGAAACCGACCAAAAGGTTATGGTATACGACCTGGGCGGCGGCACCTTCGACGTTTCCATCATCGAGATGGGCGACGGCGTTCAGGAGGTTCTGGCCACCGCTGGCAACAACCGCTTGGGCGGCGACGACTTCGACCAAAGAGTTATGGATTGGATCGTGGGTTCTTTTAAAGCGGAGACCGGCGTGGACCTGAAGGGCGACAAAATGGCTATGCAGAGGGTAAAGGAAGCCGCGGAAAAGGCCAAGATTGACCTGTCCGGCATCACCTGCCACCAACATCAACCTGCCCTTTATTACCGCAGACGCCACTGGCCCGAAGCATTTGGATCTGAACCTTTCCAGAGCCAAGTTTAATGAGCTGACCGCCGACCTGGTGGAAAAGACCATGGGCCCGGTCCGTCAGGCTCTGTCCGACTCCGGCCTGAGCATCGATAAGATCGACAAGGTCCTGATGGTGGGCGGTTCCTCCAGAATCCCCGCTGTTCAGGAGGCTGTGAAGAAGTTTACCGGCAAAGAGCCGTTCAAGGGCATCAACCCCGACGAGTGCGTGGCCATCGGCGCCGCTATCCAGGCCGGCGTGCTGGGCGGCGAGGTGGAAGGCTTGCTGCTGCTGGATGTTACGCCCCTTTCTTTGGGCGTGGAAACCATGGGCGGCGTGATGACCAAGATCATCGAGCGCAACACCACCATTCCCACCAAGAAGAGCCAGATCTTCTCCACCGCCGTGGACGGCCAGACCCAGGTAGAGGTCAACGTGCTCCAGGGTGAGCGTGAGTTTGCCCGGGATAACAAGCAGCCTTGGCCTGTTCAAGCTGGATGGCATTGCGCCCGCTCCCAGAGGAATTCCTCAGATCGAGGTTACCTTCGATATCGACGCCAACGGCATCGTGAACGTGTACGCCAAGGATCTGGGTACCGGCAAGGAGCAGAAGATCACCATTACCTCCAGCTCCAACATGAGCAAGGAGGATATCGACAAGGCCGTGAAGGAGGCCGAGCGGTATGCCGATGAGGATAAGAAGCGGAGAGAGGAAGTCGAGCAGAAGAACGAGGCTGAGAACCTGTGCTATGCCACAGAAAAGCTGATTTCCGATAACGCCGACAAGATCTCCGAGGATGATAAGTCCGCCCTGAATCAGAAGGTAGCCGCCTTGAAGGAGGCTATCGCGGCCAACGATATGGACCGGATCAAGAACGGCAAGGACGAACTGCAGAAGACCATGTACGAGGTGTCCGGCAAGATGTACCAGCAGGCTGCGCCCCCAGGGCGATCCCAACGCCGCGCAGCAGCCTGGCGGAGATCCGAACCAGGGCGGTGCCAACGGCAACGTCTACGACGCTGACTACAAGGAAGTGGACGACGACCATAAGGAATAAGGTTGCCGTCCCGCCCAAGGGGCAAAGAAGCAGTTGCAAACAGGCAGCTTGGGCGATATAATAAAAAATAGGCTTTGTAGCTTAGCAGACTCTATTAAATGAGCGGTTGAATCGGCGCGGCCATTCTTTGTGCCGCGCCCTGTGCGTGTCCGCAGGCGGTTTCCTGCGGGCGGCGCACAGGGTACGGGCAAGCCGGCGGAATTTCAAGTTCCAGCATCCGGCGGTCCGCGCGCGACCCATACCAAGGAACCGGGCCTCAGCGCTCCGGCTCTGAACAGAGGTGAGAAGTTTGGCAGAAAAAAGGGATTATTACGAGGTGATCGGTGTTCCTAAGACCGCCTCGGAAGATGAAATAAAGAAAGCGTACCGCAAGCTTGCGAAAAAATACCATCCGGATCTGAATCCTAACAACAAAGAGGCGGAAGCAAAATTCAAAAGAGGTTAACGAGGCCTATGAGGTCCTGTCCGACCCTGAGAAGAAGGCGAAATACGACCAGTTCGGCCACGCCGGGTGGATCCCAATTTCGGCGGCGGCGCCGGAGGCTACGGCGGTTATGGAAGCCCCCTTGGCGAGGATATTGATTTGGGGGATATTTTCGGCAGCTTTTTCGGCGGAGGATTCGGCGGCTCAAGACGGCGGGCCAACCCCAACGCCCCGGCGGGGCACCGATACCGAGGCGGTGCTGAATATCTCCTTTGAGGAGGCCGCCAAGGGCTGCAAGAAGTCCATTACTTATCAGAATATTATCAACTGCACCGAGTGCGGCGGCACCGGGGCGGAAAAGGGAACTTCACCCAAAACCTGTCCCACCTGCAACGGCACCGGCCAGGTAAGGATCAATCAGAGGACTCCTTTCGGCGTGATGCAGACCAGCCGTTCCTGTGACCACTGCCACGGCACGGGCAAGATCATCGAAAAGCCTTGCCACGTGTGCAGCGGCCAGGGCCGGGTGCGGAAAAGCAAGACCCTGGAGGTCACTGTGCCCGCGGGAATCAACGATGACCAGGTGCTGAACGTCAGCGGCCAGGGCAACGCCGGACAGAACGGCGGCCCGTCGGGCGACTTGCACGTTTACGTGTCGGTGCGTCCCCACGCGGTGTTCGAGCGCCGGGGCGACGACGTTTGGTGTGAGATGCCGGTGACCTTTACCCAGGCGGCTTTAGGCGCCGATGTAACGGTGCCCACCCTGGATGGCAAGGTGACCTACGCTTTGCGGGAGGGCACCCAGCCCGGCGACGTGTTCAAGCTGAAGGGCAAGGGAATCGCCCATTTGGGAGGCCGGGGCCGGGGCGACCAGTTCGTCCAGGTGACTATCGAGGTGCCCAAGAATCTGAGCCAGAAGCAAAAGGATATTCTGAAGGAATTTGACAGCAGCGCCACAGACCGAAACTACCAGAAGCGGAAGGGCTTCCGGGATAAGCTGAAGGATATGTTTCAATAAAAAATAATCTTGAAAAAATAAACTGGAGCATAGGTCCCCCGCTGGGAGTGAGAAGGCGCAGGAGAACCGGAAGGACTCACGCCTTCCGGTTATTTTTTATAGCGCCCTGCGGTTTCCCGAAAGCGAAAGGGAGCCTCAGCGCTCAAAAAAATAATTCCGTGTCGGTTTTAGTGGAAAGAGCAAAGGCCCGATAACCCGGAAAGCTATTTTTTATAGCGCCCTGCGGCTTCCCGAAAGCGAAAGGAAGCCTCAGCGCTCAAAAAAATAATTCCGTGTCGGTTTTAGTGGAAAGAGCAAAGGCCCGATACCCCGGAAAGCTATTTTTTATAGCGCCCTGCGGCTTCCCGAAAGCGCCGTGTCGGTTTTAGTGGAAAGAGCAAAGGCCCGATACCCCGGAAAGCTATTTTTTATAGCACCCCGCGGCTTCCCGAAAGCGAAAGCAAAACCCCGGCGCTCAAAAAATAAATATCTGCCGGCATTGAGAGAATCACCTGCCATTAGTAATAGAAATATAAAACCGGGTTTTGACAGGCTGTTGAGATACCGCCGTCATTCCTGCGAATAACCACTTAAAATAAAAGGAGGCAATGCAAGATGAAAATGGTCAAAGACAAAAAGGTTCTGGTCGGCGCGGATTTCGCTGGGGTTCCGCTGAAGAACGCGGTAGTCGCCCACCTGGAAAAGAATGGATGGGAGGTCACCGACATCGGCGTGAAATCCGTGGATGAGGAAAATCCCGAGATGTTCCACCGCATCGGCCTAAAGGTCGGAGCAAAAATCGCGGAGGGAGAATTCGAAAAGGCCCTGATTTTCTGCGGCACCGGCATGGGGATCCATATCGCCGCCAGCAAGTGCCCGCATGTTCACTGCGCGGTGTGTGAAAACGTGCCCTCCGCTTTGAGATGCGTTACCGGCAACAACTGTAACGTAATGGCGATGGGGGCGTTTTATGTAGCTCCCGCCACTGGCATCGCCATGGCGGACGCGTTCCTAAACCACAGCCTTGGCGAGGGCTATGAGTATTGGGAAAATTTCTATGAGTTCCATAAGCTGGCCTATGACGAGCTGGAAGCCTTTGATTACGAGGAATTTAAGAAAAACGGCTTCGAGGTAAAGCGCCTGGGTGATGTGCCGCTTCCGCCGGACCCGAAAATGTAAGCCTGTAAAAAATGTCCGCTGGCCGGAAAGGAAAGCTTGAAAGCGGCATAAGCTTAAGATAAGCTGAAAAATGAATATTAAAAAAGCGTTTGCGGATGAAAAATCCGCAAACGCTTTTTTGCAAAGAACCGGCAGGGGATTCAGTAGAGCATGGTTTTGTGAAATTATTTCACAAAAATCCTCGCTTTAAAATCTAAAACCGGATAGCGCTGTTTAGATTTGAGGCTGAAAGCTTTGTTTTCAGATCGAGGCAGAGAGCCGCTAGGGATTTCTCAGCAGCTCTACCACCAGCCGGCGCTTTTGAGGAGAAAGGGCGCACCATACGTCCAGCATATCCCGTTCTTCTCTGGTCAGGGAAACCGGGTCTCCATCTTCGGCAAAAAATTGAGACAGGGTGATCCCAAGCCCCCGGCATATCTTATCCAGGGTCTGTATCGTAGGTGTTTGATGGCTGCGGTACCAGCCGCCTATGGTGGATTGGGAAAGTCCGCAGTTTTTTGCCAGCGTGTATTCGGACCAGTTCCTCTCTGTACGGAGCCTGACAATTTCGTCGAGAATTTTTAATCTTGCACATATTCCGCAATATCTTCAAGCTTACAATTCAGCGCTGTACATAACTTGTTTAAAGTCTTTGTTTCGATATTTTCATTGGCCTTCAATCTACGGATGGTTTTACTGTCGATCCCGGTCTTTTCTCTTAATTGGTATGTGCTTATTTTCCTTTTCTTCATAGTTATCCACAAATTGTTAAATATAATCATAAAACATTCCCCCATATCTTGACAATGATTATTATGGGGGTTATAATCTTTAGTATTAAGGGGATATAACCCCCATAAAGATTTTTATAGATTTGAATTTTGCTTATTCCGGCGGGCTTGCCCGTGTCTTGGAATACCCCTGAAAAAACGGCGCCTGCTGCACACAGGCGCCGTTAATCTATTCCGTCTTTTTCTGCCAGGCAAATTTATTTGCCTGGTTTTTATATTTGTTGTATAATAAACCTGTCTTTAGAAATTCCGGGCCGTCGAGCCCGGAAAATAGACTGATCAATTCGTATCGGCTGGAGGGACTCTCTTGGAGGAAATCTATTTGGACAACAGCGCCACCACCCGGGTGTGCGAAAAAAGCGCGGAAAAGGTGCTGGAGCTGATGACCCAGTGCTATGGCAATCCGTCCTCGCTGCATAAAAAGGGGCTGGAGGCCCAAAGAGAGGTCGCCCATGCCAGGCAGGCGGTAGCCGTTTCCTTGGGCGCCCAGCCTAGGGAAATTATCTTTACCTCCGGCGGCACCGAGGCGAATAACCTGGCGGTGCTGGGCGGCGCGGCCGCGGGCCGCCGGCGGGGAAAGCGAATCGTGACCACGGCCATCGAGCATCCGTCGGTTCTTGAGCCGATGAGACAGCTGGAAAAGGAAGGCTTTGAGGTGGTGTTCCTAACTCCAGATGCGGACGGACGTGTTCCGGAAGAAGCGGCTTTGAAAGCGGTGACCGGCGATACGATTTTGATAAGCGTGATGGCGGTTAATAACGAGCTTGGCTCGATTCAGCCTATCGAGGTCTTGAAAAAGGCGGTGAAACGGGCCGGCGCGCCGGCGCTGGTTCATGTGGATGGGGTTCAGGCTTACGGCAAGCTTCCGCTTAGGCCGGAGAAGCTGGGGATCGACCTGCTGACGGTCAGCGGGCATAAAATTCACGGCCCAAAAGGCGTCGGGGCTTTATATGTAAGTAAAAATGCCAGGATTCTACCCAGAACCTTCGGCGGCGGCCAGGAACGGGAGCTGCGTCCAGGCACTGAGGCCGCCCCCTTGATCGCCGGGCTTGGCGCGGCGGCGGAGGAGCTTCCGGATTGGCGGCAGGCCTATAGCCGTATGGAGAAGCTGCGGGATTACACGCTCCAAAAGCTGTCCGGGCTGGAAGGCGTGGAGGTCAATTCCCCGGTGGAGGGGCTCCCCTATCTGCTGAATTTTTCCGCTTTGGGGATCCGCAGCGAAACCATGCTGCATTTTCTGGCTCAGCGGGGAATCTATGTATCCTCCGGATCCGCCTGTGCGAAAGGAAAGCAAAGCCATGTGCTGAAAGCGGCCGGCCTGCCGGACAGCCGAATTTCCTCGGCAATCCGGGTAAGCTTTTCCCGGGAAAACACCGAGCGGGACGCGGACGCCCTGGCGGAAGGCGTGCGGGAGGGTGCCTGCCTGGCCTGCCTGGCCAGAGCCAGGAGATAGCCGCCGGATCCTGGCCTGCGGCCTGCCGGACAGCCGAATTTCCTCGGCGATCCGGGTAAGCCTTTCCCGGGAAAGCATCGAGCAGGACGCGGGCGCCCCGGCGGAGGGGGCCGATTCGGTTTGGCTGGCCCGGCCGGTATCAAGCGGCAAGCCGCTGTGTTGCCGGGCTTGAATTTGGGTCCGGCGCCAACCGAAGGCTTTTGCGGCCGGAAAAAGGAAAGCATGAAAGAGGCGGTAAACGGGTTTTGAGTCTGCCGGCCTTCGGCGGAGCTGAGCCGGTGTTTTGGTGTTTTGCCTGCGCGGTAAAAAACGGAAGAACTGTTGAATATAAGGAGCCTGAGTATGAAGCAGGAGTTAATTTTAATCAAGGTTGGAGAGATCGCCCTGAAGGGCTGAACCGGCGCACCTTTGAGGATGTGCTGATGAAGAACATTAAGAGGCATTTAGCGCCCCTGGGAAAATTTGAGGTGAGGAGCGCCCAGTCCACTATCTATGTGCGGCCCCTGGAGGAGGGCGTGGATTTAGACGACGCCTGCGAAAGGGTCGGCAAGGTGTTCGGTATTGCGGCCTATTCCCGGGCCTGCATGGCGAAAAAGGACATGGACGATATCAACCGGACCGCGGCGGAGTATTTGAAAGAGGCGCTGGAGGAGGCGTCCACCTTTAAGGTAGAGGCCAAGCGCTCCGATAAGGCTTTCCCACTGAAATCCCCCGCCATCTGCGCGGAGACCGGCGGGTATCTGCTGGAACGGTTTCCGAACCTGTCGGTGGACGTCCACGAGCCGGATATTACCGTCACCGTGGAGATCCGGGACTTTGGAGCCTATGTCCGCGGAGAAGCCGAGCGCGGAGCCGGAGGAATCCCGGTGGGAACCGGCGGCAAGGCGGCGGTTTTGATTTCCGGCGGCATCGACAGCCCGGTGGCGGCCTGGATGATGGCTAAGCGGGGCGTTGAGCTGACGGCGGTGCACTTTGCCAGCCCGCCCTATACCAGCGAGCGGGCGGAGGAAAAAGGTTAAGGAGCTGCTGGCCAGGGTTTCGGAATACAGCGGCCGGATGCGGCTGTTCACCGTGCCCTTTACCAAAATACAGGAGACGATCCAGGCCCGGTGCCCGGAGGAGCTGTTCACTATCATCATGCGCCGCATGATGATGAAAATCGCTTCCCATATCGGGATGCGGGAGGGCTGTGCCGCCCTGATTACCGGGGAAAGCCTGGGGCAGGTGGCGAGCCAGACGATTCACGCCATTGCCTGCACCGACGCGGCGGCCGGCCTGCCGGTATTCCGGCCCTTGATCGGTATGGACAAGGAGGAGATCGTTCGGATTTCCCGGAAAATCGAGGCCTTTGACATTTCCATTCAGCCCTATGAGGACTGCTGCACCGTGTTCACGCCGAAGCATCCCCGCACCAGGCCGGTGCTGAAATTTGTGGAGCTGGCGGAATCCGGCGTGGAGTGGGAGGAAATGCTCCGGGAAGCGGCGGATCAGGCCGTGATGACGAAGATCGGATATGCGAAGGAATAACCTGATAACTTGACAAGCGAGGTGGATGGCGTTGAAGCACGCGATGGCAAAGCCGAAAAAAGCTGGAAAGAAAGGCTGAGAATTTTTCTGCTGGTGCTCTGCTCTGTGGTGTTTGTGGTTTCGGCGGGTATGCTGGTGTATTACCTGCTTTGGGAGCCTTATCAGCATAACCAGAAGAGTGTTGAAATCCAGCAGATTTATCCTACCCGGGGGGTAGAGGATACTACATCCTCGGAGGAAGTAAACAGCGAGGGAACCCTGTCAAAATTTGATGAACTGCGGGCGCTGAACCCGGATATTAAGGGATGGATCACCGTGCCGAATACCCCCATTGATTATCCGGTGCTGCAGTCGGCGGAGGGAGAAGACCCGGAATTTTACCTTTACCGGGATTACCTGAAGAATGACGACCGCTACGGCAGTATTTTCCTGGACGCCTCCTGCGTCAACGGGGTAAACTCGAAAAATGTGATCCTGCACGGGCACAATATGAACGACGGAAGCCAGTTTGCGGCAATTCTCAAGTATGGGGATCTGGAGTTTTATAAGCAGAATCCGGTGATCATTTTTGACGATATTTACCGCAGCGGCACCTGGAAGGTTTTCGCGGTGATCAAGGTGAATACTCTGGCGAGCCAGGGCACGCCGTTCCCCTACCTGCAGGGAGAGTTCGCGTCTGAGGAAAGCTTCCTGGAATATGTGGAGCAGGTCAGAAGCCGCTCCCTGATTGATTGTCCTGTGGAGGTGGAGGGCAGCGACCAGATTTTGACCCTTTCCACCTGTTCCTATGAGCAGGAGAATTACCGTACCGTGGTGTATGCCCGCCGGGTGCGGGAAGGGGAGAGCAGCACTGTGGACATCGCGCAGGCGGAAGTCAACCCGGATCCCGTTATGCCGGGGATAATTGACCGGAGAGGAAACAGAAACGATCTATGAAATGTGAGCTGATATTTTATTTGGCGGGCCGTACGGGCCAGCTGGAGGAGCTGCTGGAGGAGCTGCTGGGCGGCCTGGGCGTAATCATCGCCGAAGTAACGGCGGCCACCAGCCCGGAGGAGCTGGCGGCCGCTCTGGAAAAGGGGGTATCCCGGCGGAATCTGCTTTGCTGGTAGTCGGCGGACTGTCCAGGCCGGATGAGCGGAACGCCGCCCGGCAGGCCGCCAAGCTTTTGTCGCAGCCTCTGTCCAGCGTGAACCCGCCGGTGTTCCGAAACGGCGTTTCCCTGACAGCGGATCACGGCCGCCCCGAGGGTTTCTTTTTGGAAAGCGGGCGGCAGTCCTTGCTGCTGCTTGGACGACCCAGGGGCTGTGGAAGCGCTTTTTGACCGGCAGGTGACAGAGCTGCTTCAAAAAAAGTACGGCCTTTCCCTGGCGGTCGGCCGGCTTGAACAGAGAAAGGACCCGCAGCGGCGGGCCAGGGAGCTTCAGGAGGAAATCAAGCGGAGTGAGGAGGCGGCGGGAGCCGCAGCCCGGCCGGCCTCAGAGACAGCCTTTGGCGCGGCGCCGGGAAAGCCTTCGGCAAAAAGGGAAAAAACAGCAAAAAGGCCTTGCCGGCCTTTTTGCTTCTGCTGGTTTTGGCGCTGGCGCTTTTGGCGGGCCTTCTGCTGACCCACAGGCTTCCGGAGGCGGAAGCCTGGCTGCGGGGGAAGCTTTCCAGGCCTGAACTGGTGACGGAGGGATAGCGCTGACAGCGGGAGCCCGTTTTTTAGTACAAAAATTAAATACCTTCTCAAAAGCGGCGTAAAAGCAAGGGTTTAAGCTATTTTGAGAGAGAAAACACCTGAGTTTTTCAGAAATAAAAAAGACGATTCCAACAGGATTTTTGCGGTCGTATGGCGCGCGGATAAATTTTATAAAATATATGGGCGATTACGCTCAAAGCCGGGGCTGTGCTTTTGGCCTCCGCTCAAGAGGCCCGGAACAGGCGGCATACTCCGGCTTAGCCCGGGACTTGCCGCCAGGGAAAAAGCCGGCGGGAAAAGGGGAAATCCCTTTCCTGCCGGCTTTTTCTCTGGAGATTCATATCAGGCCGTCCGCCCTTTTGCTGAGGGGCAGTCGGCGCCGCGGTGATTATGCCCAACGCCCGCGCTGATTTTAATAGAAGAGGGCTGCTTTCCAGCCCTGCCCTTCCCATGGGAACCGTACGTCCGGGAAGCGCTTTTAAGAGTTATTCATGACGATGCTTTCGATCACATTGGCGGCGTGCTCACAGGCGTCGCAGCAGCAGCTCCATGTGGCGGAAGGTCTCTGTCCAGGCGAGAACCTCGATAGGGTCCTTACAGGTAGTGAACAGGGAGCGGAGCGCCTTTGTGTAAAGCTTATCCCCCTCGTTTTCCAGGCTGTTAATCTCAATAATGGCCTGGGGGATGATTTTCGATTTCTTATAGTTGTCAAAATCCGCCAGGGCGGTTTTCAATTGCTCGCAGCAGCCGATGATTACCTTAGCGAAATCAAAGGCCTCTTCCCGGATGGACTGAATGTTAAACATATACATGCGTAAAATAATGTCCTCGATGTGGTCGGTAATCTCGTCCAGCTCTTGAGCCAAATGGGCGATATCATCCCGCTCAATGGGGGTGATAAACTCCTGAGCCAGCTTTTCCATCATCTCATGCTTAGAAATATCGGCGCTGTTTTCCAGCTTATGCATCTCCTCCATCACCTTGGGAAGATTCTCTGGCTGGAAGCCCTGCAGAACGTCATACAGCATGAGCGCTTCCTGCCGGGAGAACTCGATCGCCTTGGAAAAGGAGGCGAAATAAAAATCTGTTTTTTGTTTACGGCGCATAAAAGATTTCCCTCTCGTTTTATAATTTACGGTGATTGGAAAAGGACACCGCATGAAACCAGCGTTTGATCAGCCGTACAGGATTGGGGGAACCCGGGCGAAGGTTCCGCCCGCCTGTCATGCCGAGATCCCGCAGCGGCTTTGTACAGCTTAGAAGATAAACAGGAACAGCCGGGCCATCAGATAACCGATCAGCCCGCAGGCCGGGAAGGTCAAAACCCAGGTGAGCACCATATCCTTTACAACGCCCCAGTTGACGAAGGAGCGGCCCTTAGAGGCCCCGACGCCCATGATGGCGGTGGTTTTGGTATGGGTGGTGCTGACCGGCAGGCCGCTGACTGAAGAGATCAGCAGACAGCCGGCGCCGGCTAAGTCCGCGGCAAAGCCCTGGTATTTTTCTAGGCTGACCATATCCATGCCCACCGATTTGATGATGCGGTAGCCGCCGATAGAGGTGCCTAGGGCCATTACCGCGGAACAGAGGATCATCAGCCAGATAGGAATGACAAAGCTGGTGACATTGCTTTCTCCCTTGGAGAGGAACAGGCCCAGCATGAAAACCCCGATGAATTTTTGCCCATCCTGGGCGCCGTGCATAAAAGGCCATGGCGCCGGCGCTGGCAATCTGGGCTCCTTGAAAGAAGCCGGTAGTCTTTTTCCGGTTCATTCTCCTACAGATCAGGCCGGTCAGCTTCACCGCGAGCCAGCCCATGGCAAAGCCCAGAAAGGTGGAAAGCACCAGGCCGTAAATCACCTTGATCCACTCCATGCCGTTAATGCCGGAAAGGCTGTTGTGGATAGCGATAGCGCCGCCGGAGATACCGGCGATCAGAGCATGGCTTTCGCTGGTGGGGATACCGAACCACCAGGCCAGGGTGGCCCAGACCACAATGGCGAACATGGCGGCGCAGAGGGCGACCAGGGCATCCTGGGCGTTGCCGCCGAAATCCACCATGTTGTAGATGGTTTCCGCCACGGACTTGTTGATGGCCGTCATCACCAAAACTCCAAGGAAGTTGAAAACCGCCGCCATAATGATCGCGGGACGAACCCCCATGCTTCTGGTGGAGACGCAGGTGGCAATGGCGTTGGGAGCGTCGGTCCAGCCGTTAACCAGGATTACTCCCAGAGTCAGGAGCACTGTAATAAACAGGGCTGGATTCTGCGTCAGCTCAGCGATAAAATCGGGCGCGCAATGGTCATAAACATCCTCATTTGCTCAGCCGGGCTTGTCTAAATGGGTCAGCCGGCCGGAAAAATTTTAATATTGATTTAATGGTAGCATAACAAAAATAGATTTTCAATCGGTATTCTACAAAAAAACAAAAAATACCCCCGGCCCTTCAAGCCGGGGGGTATCAATCAGAGGCGGTCTTAGATGGTAATGATGCCCAGGCCGCTGAGAACGGAGCTTACCAAAATTGCCACGATAAAAATAGGAGCAATATATTTGATAACCACCACGAACAGCTTTTCCCTGCTGAACTTGGAGGAGGATTTCACCTCGTCCACAACCAGCTGGGTCTTGACCACATAGCCGATGAAAATGCAGGTAAGCAGCGCCACAATCGGCATAATCACCGAGTTGCTGATGAAGTCGAAGAAGGTGAGGAAATCCATGCCCAGAATCTGAATATGGCTCCATACGCCGTTGCCCAGGGAGGATGGCAGCGCCAGCGAAGATCATGCCGATAAACACGATAATGCAGGCGACCGCACGCTTGACATGGAATTTGTCGATGACGATGGATACCACGGTTTCCATCAGGGAGATGGCGGATGTCAGCGCGGCGAACAGCACCAGCAGGAAGAACAGCGCTCCGACGATCTGGCCGAACTGGCCGCCGCCCATGCTGTCAAATACCTTGGGCAGAGTTTGGAACATAAGCCCGGGGCCGGACTGCATGGCGGACTGGTCGCCGCCGGAGAAAACGAACACTGCGGGAACGATCATCAGGCCGGCCAGAAGGGCGACGCCGGTATCGAAGATCTCAATTTGGGAAACCGATTTTTCAATACTAGTTTCCTTTTTTTCATATAAGAGCCATAGGTGATCATAATTCCCATGGCCAGAGACATGGAGTAGAACATCTGCCCCATAGCGCCCAGCACCGTGTTGATGGAGAACCGGGAGAAATCGGGGATCAGATAGAATTTAACACCCTCCAGTGCGCCGGGCAGGGTGCAGGAATATACGCACACAGCGACACACAGCACGATCAGAATAGGCATCATAAACTTGTTAGCGGTTTCGATGCCGCGCTTTACGCCGCAGAGGACGATAACAAAGGTAATGACGCCGAAAATAGCCAGCCAGAGCACCGGCTCAAAGGTTTGTCCGATAAAGCCGCCGAAATAATCGTCGCTGGAAGCCTCCATGTGATGGCCGGACAGGAAGGTGACGAAATATTTGGTCACCCAGCCGCCGATTACGCTGTAATAGGGTAGAATGATGATCGGGACCAAGGCGGTCAAAATTCCCAGGAACCCAAATTTTTTGTTCAGCTTTTTATAAGCGCCGATAGCGCTCAGCCTGGTATTGCGGCCCAGGGCGATTTCCGCTACCATCAGGCTGAAGCCGAAGGTTACCACCAGCACGACATACACCAGCAGGAAAATACCGCCGCCGTACTTTGCGGCAAGATATGGAAAGCGCCAAATGTTTCCCAGTCCCACGGCGGAACCGGCGGCAGCCAGAACAAATCCCAGCCTGCCTGAGAAGCTGCTTCTTTCTTTCATAACTTACACCTCAAACAAAAATTTTAGCCGGCACATTCCGCGCAGCCGGCTGAAAAAAAGTACATTTATCTTATCATATCTTAACAGATTAGTCAAAATTTTTTTTTGCTTTTTCTTTATTTAGGAAAAACACCTTGCCCCCGGCGGCAGAGGCGCCGGCTGGCTCCGGGTCAGCACCGGCTTTTCCATAGCGGCGTTTTAGCGATTTGCAGGCAAAAGGAGAGAATATGAAAGGGCCTCTGAAAAATTCAGAGGCCCTGAGCAGCACAGGCTTCCGCACCGGCTGGTGAATACCCGCGGAAGTGAAACTGTGAAGGTACAATTCAGACGCACGGGCTTTCGGCCGGTTCGTGAGGAACCGCTTTTAAAATTCCGGCTTGTCCGGATCGGCGCACCATCCGCCGCCCTGGAGGGAGTCGATATAGGCCATATCCTCCGGGGTAATTTCGAAATCGAAAATCTGGGTGTTGGAAAGAATACGTTCGGGATTCACCGACTTGGGAAGAGGGATGACACCATGCTGGAATATCCACCGCAGCGCCAGCTGGCCGGGATCTTTCCCGTATTTTTTCGCCATTTCGCTGATTTCCGGCATACGGAACAGCTCGCCGCTGCCGAAGGGGCTCCAGGCTTGAACCGCGATATGATGGGCCTTGCAGTAATTGACGGTTTCCATTTGGGTCCAGCCCGGGTGGAACTCGATCTGGTTCACCATGGGCATGACCGTGGCTCCCTCCATGATTTCCTCCAGATGGTGGGGCTTAAAGTTGCTGACGCCGATGGCCTTGATTTTTCCCTCGTGATACAGCTCCTCAAAGGCTTTCCAGGTTTCGCGGTTGTTTTCAATATAGTTTTCCTGCTCGTTTTTTTGGGAATGGGCCAATGAATCAGATAAAGGTCCAGATAGTGGCCGAGCCTCTCCAAAGATTCCTGGAAGGATTTTTTCGCTTTTTTTCATAGCTGTGGTCGTAATTCCACAGCTTGCTGACCACAGTGATCTCCTCCCGGGGGACTCCGCTTTCCCGGATCCCTTTCCCCACGCTCTCCTCGTTCTTATAAAACATGGCGGTGTCGATCAGACGGTAGCCGGCTTGCAGGGCGCACTTCACGCTGCGGACCGTGACCTCTCCGTCAGTGTCGCAGGTGCCGTAGCCGACGCAGGGAATGGCCACGCCGTTGTGCAAAAGATAGGTGTCTTGCACGCTTTTCATAGGGATTCTCCTTTCTTTATGTTAAGCTTTTTCAGCCGCGCAAATTTTAAGCGGTCCCAAAAATTGATAAAATGCTTCCCGTGGCTTCTGTTTGTGTTTTTCGCTTTTCCTTAATCTAACGTTTCTGAATGAGCGGGACAACGCGCTTTTAGATTTGATGTAAAGCTGTACAATAAATATTTCAGGTGTTCATGCCGCTCACAGCGCAAAGGACAGGAAGCTGCGGGCGTATTTCAATGACCGGCTTTAAAAGGGAAACGCCGGAAGAAAGGCCGGCCCTGGAGGAAGGCTCGCCTCAAGCCAAGTCCAATAGGACAAAATCGTGCAATGATTTGTCAATTTTAGTATAGCAAAGGAAAGAACCGGTAACAACAGGGCTTTTTGCAGATTTTTCCCGGATAAATTATAGAAAAGCAAGGAGGCCTTCGGAAAAGCCGGCTTTGCCGCCCTCTTGCAGAATCCAAAATTTTCGTCTAAAATAGAAAAGAAAAGACACATGGATATGCGCGTGCCCTTCAGCGGCGGTACCGTGGGCAGGCGTTTTTTAAGGAGGCTGTTTGTTATGAAAGTATCCCCATCGGTACTGGCCTGCGATTTTGCCCATATGGCGGATGAAATTCAGAAGGTCACCCAAGGGGGCGCCGATTACATCCATCTGGATGTGATGGATGGCAATTTTGTCCCCAATATCAGCTTTGGCCCGGCAGTGATCAAGGCGATCCGGCCTTATACCGACGTGCCCTTTGACGTCCACCTGATGGTGGAGAGGCCCAGCCGGTACTTCCAGGATTATTTGGATGCCGGCGCGGATAATATTACCTTCCACCTGGAGGCGGAGCCCTATATCGCTCCGGCTCTGGATCAGATCAGGAAGGCGGGATGCAGCGCCAGCTTGTCCATCAAGCCAGGAACGGAGGCCGAAGCGGTTTTTCCTTATTTAGATAAGCTGTATATGGTGCTGGTGATGACGGTGGAGCCTGGCTTTGGAGGACAAAAGCTGATTCCCGAGTGCCTGGAAAAGGTAAAGAAGATAAAAGCCGAGGCAAAGCGCCGCGGCTTGAAGGTCTTGGTAGAGGTGGACGGAGGCATTAACAGCGAAACCGCTCATGAGGCCGCCGCCGCCGGTGTGGACGTATGCGTGGCGGGCACCGGCGTGTTCAGGGCGCCGGATGTGGCGGCCGCGATCAAGGAACTGCAAAACGCTTGATCCGCAGCCCTGGAAGGAGCCGGCGCCCTGCCGTCAGACGCAGGCAAGCCAGTATCCGGCTTGCCCGGCAGCCGCGCCGATAAGGCGGCCCGGGAGAGCTTCGGTGGTCTCGGCTTCGGCCTGGGAGCGCTGGAAAAGCTTTTATCAGGCGCTGTGAGAAAACGGGCCCGTGAGGATCCCGGGTTTTTCGGCTGTTCGCTGCGGTTCGCTTTGGTTTAGACGGCACGCAGCCCGCTTTATCGGCAGAGCACCGGCGGCCTGGAGCCTGGCCGTCCGCTCCAATCAGGCGGCCCTGAAAGCCGTTCTCCGGCGCTTAGCACCGGGCAAGCTGAAGACCTACGGTGGTGACGGCGTCTTCGCCGGCCAGCAGCTTTCCGTGCTCCAAAACCTGGGCCGCGGCCTGCTGGCCCTTGCCCACATAGGAGCCGTATTCCGTCAGCAGAATCTCCACCGGGCAGGGGAGCCTTTTGCCGCCGTACATAATCAGATAGTAGGCGCGGTTTAAAAGGTAAAGCCTGCTGCTGCACGCCGCCTTTTGCGGATGGTAAAATTGGCGGTAAACCCGGTCTACCGCTGCCAGCAGGTTCTCTGCCTGGTCGAATCGGAATAAAAACGGGGTCAGTGAAGGCTGGTTTTCCTTAATCCGGTAGACCTTGCGTTTGGCCTTTTCCTCGGGAAGCATGGTTACCAGAAGCACACAGCCCTCCTCGTCGGGCACAGCCTCGATCAGCAGGCGGCTGTCTCCCGGGCAAAACCCCTTCTGGCGGCAGGCCATCCGGAGAAATTCCTTGATGACCGAGCGGGAGTGCCCGTTCTGCCAGTCCAGAGAGTCGAAGGTGAGCTGGTAATCCTCCATGTCTTCCGGTGATAATATAATCAACAGTCTGGATTCATCGACTAGTTCAAGTATCAATGTCAACCCTTCTTCCTAGAACTCTATACTTTCATCATATAGAAGAAACCCGCTTTGGAAAAGCAGTAATTTTTGACAATGCAAAGAAGGTCTTTTTATGGTCATCGATTTTCATACACATATTTTCCCCGACGCTCTCGCCGCCCGCGCGATTGGCGGGCTGGAACAGTCGGGAAATGTAAAATCCGTCCTGTCCGGCCGGCGGGAGGATCTGCTGGCCTCGATGAAACGGGCCGGGGTGGATTATTCCCTCAATCTGCCCATCGCTTCCCGCCCCAAGCAGGTGGAGTCCATTAATAGCTTCGCGATCTCCGTCAACGGGAGGGACGGCCTGTTTTCCCTGGGAGGGATCCATCCTCTTTACGAGAATTACCGGGAGGAGCTGAAACGGATTCGGGCGCCGGCCTGATCGGCGTAAAGCTTCATCCGGATTTTCAGGGCCTGTTTATTGACGACGAGCCCATGGTGGAGCTGATGGAGGCTTGCCGGGATCTGGGGCTTTTGGTTCTGGTTCACGGCGGCATGGACGTGTCCTTCCCTCACTGCCATCATTGCACGCCCGAGCGGATCGCCAGGATTCTTCCCCGCTTGGAGGGGCTGACCTTGGTGCTGGCTCATTTGGGAGGCTACAATTATTTGGATGATGTGGAAAGGCTGCTGGTGGGTAAGGATCTTTATCTGGACACCAGTTTTACCTTGGGACGGTTCGGCCGGGAGCAAATTCTGCGGATCATCAGGAATCACAGACCGGACAGGCTGCTGTTTGGAACCGATTCTCCCTGGGACGACCAACAGTCCGCTGTATCGGCCGTCAAGGACCTTCCTATTGACGCTTCGCTGAAGGATAAGATTCTGTATGAGAACGCCGCCGGCTTGCTGAAGCTGGAATGACGGCCTTTCAGAACGCTACCCTTACTATGTAAAATATGAAGGGGACAAAAGAAGGTTTCCTATTTTCTTTCCAAACAACCTGTCTTTTTCTCCTTTTTCCCCGATTTATAGGAGTACCTGTCCCGGACAGGCTGATTTTGACAAAAAAAGGACCGGCCCGCGCTGTGCGGAGCCGGTCCTTTTCCATAATTTAATTTCCCCTTGAGAAGAATTACCGGAGCTGGCCGGCTGCCAGCCGCCGGGCCAGCTCCGCGGCCCCCAGGAGGCCGGCTTGGTTGCCGAGCTGAGCAGCCTGGATTGAGACGGAACGGTAGGCGGGCATCACGCTTTTTAGGAACCAGCGCTTTCAGCTGTTCGACGGGGTAGGACTGCTGCATGACGCCGCCGCAAAGCGCCAGGCAGTCGGGATCCCAAAGATGGATCAGAGAGGCTAAACCGTACACAATCTCCCGCAGCCAGCTGTCCACCACAGCTTTTACCCGGGGCTCCCTCAGCCGACGGAAAATCGCCCTGCCGCTGTCCAGAGAAGGATCCAGCCTTTGAGCCTGCCGAACCAGGGCCGAGGCGGAGGCATACCGCTCAAAGCAGCCCCTTTGGCCGCGCCGCAGAGCAGGCCTCCGGCGTGAGTGACCATGTGGCCGAACTCGCCGGCGCCGAAATGAGAGCCGGTGTAAAGCCTGCCATCAGCACCGCCGCGCCGCCGACGCTGGTGCCGAAGCCTACGCATAAAAAGGCTTTTGCAGCCCTTGCCCGCACCGAAGGCCGCTTCTCCCACTGCGGCTGCGTTCAAGTCGTTCTCCACCGCGGTGGGCAAGGAAAAGGCATCCTCCAGCAAAGCCTTCACCTGTATGCCGGTGTACCCCCGGATACAGTCCTCTGCGAAAAGAACGGAGCCGCTTTTACTGTCTACCACCCCGGCGGTGCTGATGCCGATGCCATCCGCGCCCTCCGGCAGATAAGCGGCGATCAGCTTTTTGGCCAGTGCCACAACAGCCTGCCCGCCCTCTGCGGCGGGGGTAGGCGTTTCCCGGTGCTCCTTGAGAACGCCGTTGTCCACCAGTCCGGACTTGACGGCGGTGCCGCCGATGTCTAAAGCGATAATTTTCACAGCGAAACCCCTCCTGCTTACAAATTTTGCCAGTGCCGGTTATGGTATGGCTTTATTCAGCTGTTTTCCAGCTTTACCGTGGGCGTCGTGAGGAAATAAACCCAGAACCCGCCTAGGATCGGGGAAAGGTCTTATAGCGGGAAAGCTGGTGCGGAGAATCGTAGCACATGCAAAATACCTGCTGTGCGGTTTCATTCTATTCTACTCTATATTCGGGAAAAAGAAAAGCGGAAAAGGGAAAAAGCCCCGCAGCGAGGGCACTCGCCGCAGGGCTTTCCCCTGAACTTTTGTTACTCCGCGTCATTTAGGCTTACGGAACCCATAGAGGAGGCGATCTCCACCTGGTAAAGAGGGCCGGAAGCCTGACCGGAGCCACTGTGCTGGAGGTTTCTATGAATCTCTCCTAAAGAAGAGGCGCTGTTGATTTGAATGGGAGAATTAGGAGGAAAATACAGATCCACGTTTCCCAGGCTGTTTTCCACCTCGATATCCCCGGCCACCTCCGCGAAGGTTAGGCTGGTGTCGCCCAGGCTCTGCTCCAAATCCAGCTTCCCGCGAAGCCCGAAAAGGGAGATGGTAGCGGTGGAAGCGGAGATGGAAATCTCCGTTCCCTGAAGGCCGCTTCCCTGGAGATCGCAGGCAGACAATTCCAGGTCAATTTCTCCCGAGAAATTGATATCCCGGAGAACTGCCGAGCAGGCGTTTCCCTCAAAGGAGAAGCCGCCTCTGTAGTCAGAAGGAATACTAACCCTCAGAACCGCATCCTGCTTGGCGGAGGGATCAGGCCCCGTTTGGTGGCGCGGATTTTCAGTTCCTCCTCCTCCTGGTATACCTCCAGCTGAAGCTTTTGGTCGTTTTTCCGTTCCAAAACCACGGAAACCTGACTGCCAGGGGTCCCCAGGAGCAATCTCTACCGAGCAGCCCTGGGCCTTTACGTCGATTTCCCATAGGCCGCCGGCTGGCACCTGGTAGGCGTCTTGGCCGCTTACAGTATCCTGGGAGCCGCTGGAGCCATGACCGCCGCTGCTGCTGGAGCCGCTGCCGCTGGAAGAGCTGTCCGGCGCTTTCTGGGGCGGATCCAGACGATCCGCAATCTGGTCCAAAGATTCCTCCGCCCGGCCGAACAGTTCATAAGGCCAAACCTCCTCAAGGCGGTCGTATACCTGCTGGAAGGAAGCCTTAACGCCGCCGTTGAAGGAAAGAGCGATATTGCCGATCACAGCGAACAGCAAAAAGCAGCCGGTAAAAATCAATGCGATTTTTCCTAAGATTTTCATGCCTGGGCCTCCTTTCCCCGAATCACACGGGCGAAGCACCGGGAATAGGCGATAATCGCTTTCACCATACCATAAAGGAACCCAATCAAGCCGCAGAGCGCCAGCAGGGAAAGAAAGATCAGCGCCAATCCCAGCATAGCGAAGCCGAAGTGGAAGGGGGTGAGAGAGAATAAAATCATGGAAACCAGAACCAGAGCGAAGCACAAGCACGCCAGGCCCAGGCTGACCCCCACGATTACGCCGAAAAACACAGGGATCATAATGAATATTGTCAAAAGAATCATGGCCACCAGCGGGCCGGTCCGTACAGAGCTGCCGCCCTTGGAGCCTGCCTGTTCATAAGGAGGCTGAGAATAGTTTCCCTCATTGGGAGGATAAGGAGGCTGCTGCGGCGGTTCCGCCGAATAGATGTCCTGGGTGCGCTGGGCGGCGTGTGGCTGCCGCGCCTCCTGAGCCTGCTCAAAGGAGTGCGTTTGCCAGGCGTCCTGAGATCGCTCATGGGGCCATGCCTGCTGGGACTCATAAGATTGATGATGCGTCCGCTCGTGCTGAGCGCCCTGAGAGGATCCGAAACCCGGCGCCTCCGGTTCGGCCTGGGACTGCTGATGCGCCTGCGGCGCCGCCTCTGCCTGTCCCTGCCAGGGGGCCGGGGAGCTTTGAGGCCTGCCGCCTGCGGAGAATCCGGCGCCGGGGCTGTCTGAGAGTGGGAGAAGATTTCCTCCTGCGCCGGGACGGGCTGGGCGTTTTCCTCTACAAAGGAAGCGCCAAGCTCCTCCGGAGAACCTAAAGGGCCGGCGATTTCCGCCTCGGTTTTGCCGTTTTCCAGCCCGATGCGGAAGTGCTCCTCGTAATCGTTTAAAATATCCGCCTGATCCTGTAGAGGCAGGCACGCTGATGGAAGCCTTAAGGCGGTCTAAAAAATCCTGCTTTGCGGCGACGCTCATTTTCCTCCGCCCTCCTTTTGAAGCAATTGGATCATGGCTGTGACCCTTTCGGAAAAGGATAGCCATTCGGTTTTCAAAGAGTCTGCCAAACGTTTGCCCTGAGGGGTGATGGCATAATATTTTCTGGGGGCGCCCCCGGGAGATTCCACTAAATAGGAGGATACGTATTCCTCCTGCTTCAGCCGGCGCAGGATCGGATATACGGTGCCGTTGGAGATGGCAATGCTTTGAGAAAGCTCGTTGGCGATATCGTAGCCGTAGCGGTCACCGGATTCCAGCATCACAAGCACGCACATTTCCAGCACGCCCTTTTTAAATTGGATGTTCATCCTGCGAAGCACCTCCTTTTATGTTTAGTATTAAACATTATACAATACTATATATACATGACCCAATACGTTTTGTCAATAACAAAACAAAAGAATTCAAAAAATAGTGCTGAAGTGGTTTCTTGTTTGTGGTAAAATAAAAGAAAGCCTTAGCTTTTGGAAAAGCACAGCGGCGGGCTTCTTTTGTCCATCGATTTTTAACGGCTGCGGGCTTACCGTGCCAGAGTTTGCCGCAGGGGACGAGAGGGGGAGGCGCCGTGGCGCCGGGGCTGAATATCCTTAGGTTTTCCGGCAATAAGCATTGCGGAATTTTTTATTTCGCCGCCCGATGATCCATTCCCCAAAGGCGGAAAGCGGGCGGGCTGTCCTTATTCCTTATAGAAACGGTTTCGGAGGGGTTTTATGAAAAAAATCGGAGCTTGCCTTTTGCTGATAGGGTCCTTCCTTGTGTTATCCCTTTTTACCGGCTGCCAGGCGCGGACGGTAACGGTTGATACCGTGCTCACGGTGGACTCGTCCTGGTCCGGCTCCCGGGTGATGACGGTTGCCTTTTCCGCCGCGGATTACCCGGATGAGCAGTCCCGGGCGGCGCTGGATGGGATGATGGCCCGGTGTCCCAGCGCCATGACCTACGGCAAGCAGGAAAAGGATTCCCAGATTCAATATGTTTTTACCCTTGAGTTTACGTCTCATGAGGATTATCAGAAAAAGCTGGAGGCCTTGATGGGGTCGGCGCCCTATGGGGTGTTTTCTCACACGGACAGTATTTTTTTTTCAAGGGTACCCGGATTTACGAGGACTTTGACAGCGCCGCTTTGTTTGCCTGGATGCTTGAGGAACCGGAGGAGAAGCCGGGGTTTTCCCTTCAGTGCGGAAAAACGTCAGTGGTCCTGGACGGCAAAGCCTTGCCCACGCCCGGCCGGATCACCGTGAACCAGGTGGAGGAGCTTCAGCCCGTGGATGAGATTTCAATCTCCACTGTCAGCTATGGCCGCGGGGTTTATGACAGGACGTTTTCCTTTTATATTCCCAAAAGCACGGTGCTGGCGCTGGGAAACGATTTGGTTACCTATATGAACGCCAGAAGTGAAGGAGCGGACTCCGTGGACTGGCAGGAGTTTCCCTCGGGGAATATTTACACCGCGGCCTTCCATGGAGTTTCCCTGGAACGGCTGGAGGAGATCACTGACCTGCTGATGAATACGGATGCCTGCTCCCAAATCAGCTATGCGGCCCAGCAGGACGCGGAGACGTATTTTTCCAAACGGGCCGCCTTTGAGGAAACCTTGGACCTGTCCGCCTACGGCGGAGAGGATGGCGGCGAAATAAAAATCAGCTACGAGTATGAAAACAAGTCCTCGCTTGAGCTGTTTACTCCCCAGCGCTATCAGGAGGGACAGTGGGAATCCTTTGGGGCGGTGGGGGAAAATACCGTGCGTATGGAAACCACCGGGACGGGCATGAAGATCCGGATCACCGATGGATGGGATTATCCGGTAGATGAGGCCAGGATTACCCTGATCTGCCTTGGCAATGGAAATTATACCCGGCAGATTGATTTCCTATTCCCCAAGGACGGGAAGGAAGGGGCGAAATATGCCCAGGAGATGCTGAAGAAGAAGGACGCCGGCCTGGAGATCACTCAATTGGAGGATGAGGAGCATTTAGTGTGCCGGGTGTCGTTTTCCGGCACGGCGGAGGAAATTTCAGAAAAAGTGAAAATGCTGTTCGGCCCCGGGAATTCCTTCTCTTATCAGAGCCAGGGCCAGGGCGTTGATTTAAACCAGGAGGTTTCTATTATAGATAATATCCAAATGGGCCGGCTGTTCCAGGGAGAGCATCAGGGGGTGCCTGTCACCTATACCGTGCAGACCAACGGCAAGGAAAGCCTTACCTCCCTTCATTACGAGGGGGAATCCAGGAACCGGGATATTAAGATCGTCAACGGCAGCGTGATCGAGTCCTTCCAGCTGGACGGCGGAAACGGGCGGGTGGTTTATAACGGCACTGAGCCCCGGTTCTGGGGCGTGGTATTCTACTTTACCATCGCTGTATTGGTTGTGGCCGGCGTAGTCACGCTGATTGTTTTCCTGCGCCGCCGGGCAATACGGGAAGGGAAAAGCACAAAAGGGGTTCTCAGCCAGCTTGCCGAGAAAAAGGAGCTGCCCGGGGAAACCCCGGAGGAGGCCAGGGAATCGGTAGAGGATATTCTATCAAAGCTGTAGCCGGCCGCAGTTCCCCAGCCGGGAGAAATAAACGATAGCCTGCAACAATAGGATAAAGGAAGAGAATTATGACAGAATTCTGTATTTTCGATTTAGACGGCACCCTTTTAGACACTTTAGAGGATTTGGCGGTAAGCGTGAATTACGCCTTGGAGAAAAACGGGCTTCCCCAGCATCCCATCGACAGCTACCGGTATTTTGTAGGGGACGGCGTGCTGACGCTGATCCGCCGGGCGTCGGGAAGCGGGGAGGTGGAACAACGGCGCAAAACGAAACGCTATTATCCGGTCTTTGAATTTGAAATAAAGGGCTGCCGTTATCAGGGAAAATCCCACTATGGAACCAGAGAACCCCGCTACCGCTTGCATCAGCCTGTGGCCTTACAGGTGGATGCCCGCTATTTTGTAAGGCTTTACGAGAGGAAAGAGCTAATACGCACCCGGATTTTCTGTGCCGTGTGCTGCTCTGTGGGAGGAATAGCCTTATTTTTATCCTTTCTCTTTGCATTTTCCCCCATTATGTAGAGCTGGCAAAGGCAGGCGGAAGCGGTTAGCTTACGGACCGCGTCCAAAATGCAGCCTGCCGGAAAAGACGGATCAGCGTGTTTTGTAAAAAGATAATAGAAAACGGATTTGTATTTTACTACTCGCCGAAGTGATACTCAATGGGGTCTATTCCATAATAATATAGAAAGAGTAGAAAGAAGAAAAAACTGTAAAAACGCGCTGGGAGACTTACTCTCCCAGCGCGTTTTAAATTTTCTGCAGCGAAAAACCCAGAGCCCTCAGAATACAGGCGCTTCACAGCCTGACAGAGCCGCCGGTACCGCCGAAAGCAGGCGCCTTAAAGGGAAACCTCCATAGGCCTTTCAATCCCATGGAGGTAAGCGGACGCTGTTTATTCCTTAGAGAACATATCCTTGCCCACGCCGCACAGGGGGCACACCCAATCCTCAGGAAGCTGGTCAAAGGAAGTACCCGGATCGATTCCATTGTCAGGATCGCCTACCGCGGGATCATAAACATAGCCGCATACATCGCATACATACTTATCCATAATAGCAATACTCCTTACTGTGGATTGATTTCATTAATTTAATAATGATTATCAATATTATAATTTTTTTTTGATAAAAAGTCAAGGTGTTCTTGGTATTTTCAGGGAAAAAGATAGAAAACTATATAGGACCAGAGACAGTCTGTTTATCATAAAGTTTCTCACCAAAAAAGCGGCTTATCCAATGAAAACAAAGCTGTAATTTATTGTAACAAGATTGTAATATTTATTTTTTTATATTTTGCACAGAGAACCTTGGTTTTCCTCCGGTAATCCATACAATATTTTGGGGTTTTTAGGGTGCATATATTCCAAATAAGAATTAAAATAAAATTACTATTGTGCATATCAAACAAAAATGAGAATCCGAAATAATTGACATATCGTGAAACTTCTCATATAATGCCATTGTCACCTGAAAGCCGTGAATAGAAATATAATGGAACCTATTCAAAAAGTAACGGCGCATAAAGGAGAATTAACGTATGAAAGAGACCACAAAGAAAATTGTAAGCAAGCGGCTTACAAAAGTTGTGGCGCTAGTGCTCATGTGTGTAATCTGCACCAGCGGGGTTATTACCGTAACCGCCCTGAGCAGAGACGTCACCGTTTTAGACGGCGATAAAATGTACGGCCTTACCACGCTCAACGCCAATCCGGATGCGGTGCTGGACCGCCTGGGAATCGAGGTTTCCCCGGAGGATTCCATCGAGTTCGACGAGGCGGCGGCTAAGATTACCATCAAACGGGCGTTTGATGTTACCGTTGAGGTAGATGGAAAGGCTAAAACAGTAACCATGACCGAGGGTACGGTCGCAGACGCGTTGGAGGCGTCCAAGGTAGATCTGAAAGAAGGGGACCAGGTAGTTCCCTTTGCGGCTACCAGCCTGGTGCCGGATATGGAAATTAAGGTTGCCAGAGGCGTGGAGGTCACCGTAGAGGCTGACGGGAAATCCGTGAAGGTGAAGGTGCCGGTAACCGCTACGGTAGAAGCGGCTGTGGCCGCCGCCGATTTTACTGTCGGCAAGGACGATGTCCTGAGCGCGGAGAAAACAGATACCGTTTCCGCGGGAATGACCATCAAGCTTGACAGGGTATCCTATCGGGAAACCGAAACCACTCAGGAAATCCCTTATGAATCCACGCAGGAGGAGACCGGCGAGCTGGATCTGGGAGATACCCAGGTGAAAACCGCTGGCGAGAATGGCGCCCGTACAATTGTAACCAGGGAAAAGCTGGTAAACGGCCAGGTGGTGGAAACAGAGGAAATCAGCAGCACCGTGGTGAAGGAGCCTGTAAACGAGGTGCTCCTGGTTGGAACCCGTGAGGTTGAAACCGCTCCGTCCTATGGCGCGGCCTCCACCTCCGGCGGCGTGCTGGTGGACCATGACGGCAACCAGATCGCCTATACCGCCGTGTATACAGGCTCCGCTACCGCCTATACGGCGCCGGCCGGCTCCTTTACGGCCACCGGACGTCCGGCCCAGTATGGGAACGTGGCGGTGAATCCCGATCTGATTCCTTATGGCTCCCGGCTTTATATCTGCTCTCCTGACGGCTCCTATGTTTACGGTTATGCCGTCGCGGCGGATACCGGCGGGGCCTTGATGAGCGGAAGCGCTTTGGTAGACGTGTATTTTGATACGCTGAGCGAGTGCTACGGCTTCGGAAGAAGAACCCTAAGCGTTTATATCCTTGCCTAACGGCGGGAGCCCATGAGCTAGTGCGAAAAGGAAGCCGGACTATAGTCCGGCTTCCTTTTTAGATAGAAAATCCATTGATGTAGGGATGGGAAAAAAGCGTTAGTTTTCGCTTTAGGGGAAGGAGCGGTACGGGAAATCTGCCGGCCGCGGAGCGGAAGGCGTCTGAGAAATCTGCCGGCCCGAGGAACCGGGAAAAGGATCATTTACAAATTGAGCCTTTCTTTCCCGCGGCGGGTATGGTACAATCAGACTACTGAAAAAAAGGAGGAATTCCATGCTGCAAATAAAACCCATGACCATTAAGGACGAGGCCCAGGTGATGGAGATGGTAAGGGATTTTTACCACAGCGACGCCGTGGATCACGTAGTAGGCGATCAGGTGCTGCACAGAACCTTTTTAGACGCGGTGGGTCAGGAACCGAGCTTGTGGGGATTGGTTCTGTGGGATGGCGGCCAGGCGGTTGGTTTCAGCTATCTCACCAGCTTTTACGCCTGCGAGTGCGGGGGAAAGACCCTGATGATTGAGGAAATTTATTTAAAGGAAAGCTGCCGGGGAAAGGGCTTTGGCAGGCAGTTTTTCCGCTGGCTGTTCCAGGAGTACCCCCAGGTGAAACGCTTCCGCCTGGAGGTAACCAAGGCGAACGCCGGGGCGGCTAAGCTGTACGCTTCCTTGGGCTTTGTGCCCTTGGAGTACAATCAAATGATTTTGGATCGGGAATAGCTGAAAAATCGGTTTCCCTGGCAAAGCCGGGAGGCTTTTTTCGCAAAGGCTAAAGATTAAGAGGCCCTGGGGCAGAACCGCCCCAGGGCCTCTTAATCTTTAGCGGGATGGCCTACGGCATCATGGCTGGAATGTCCGATGCGCCGTCATCCGGCATGGTCCAAAGGGAAAGAGCCGAGAAGGGCGCAGGCCCTTAAGCGGCCGCGGAGGACCCACAACAAACGCCTGGGATTAACACAGCGCTTTCAATCCGTAAACTCCTGTCCATTTTTGGTCCGCGGCGCGGCGGAGCCCGGAAAGTGAATCCGCACGTTTCCGGCGGCAGCCGCTCACATGCCCTTCCAGGGCTTTATCTTATAGTGATACGCGGGCTTGTCCGTTTTCATAGGAGCGGAGCAAGAACGCCGCCTGAGAGAAGCTGAAACGAGGCAGTCCCAAAGAAAACGTCGCCGGAACGCCCGGCGGGGAGAAATGCCGTCCAGTGAGAATAAAGGCAGAATCAGAGCTGGGAAAAGACCTGGCCGATTTGCCCCTGAATGAGCAGGTCTGCCTCCTGGTCCAGGGGTAGGGCGGTTTGATTTACCACCGCTAGGCGGCTGCCCTGGAAATAACGCAGCAGGCCGGCAGCCGGATAAACTGTGAGAGACGTGCCGCCCACAATAAGAAGATCCGCTTGGCGGAGAGCGCCTGCAGCTTTTTGAAGCACCGCCTGATCCAGCGCCTCCTCATACAGCACTACATCAGGCTTGACCGCACCGCCGCATTGGTCGCAGCGGGGAACTCCGGAAGAGCGGAGAAGGTATTGGGCGTCAAAAAGCTTACCGCACCGCCGGCAGTAATTCCGGTGGACAGAACCGTGAAGCTCCAGCACATTCCTGCTTCCCGCCTTCTGGTGCAGGCCGTCGATGTTCTGGGTAATCACAGCAAGCAGCCGTCCCTCCCGTTCCCACTGGGCCAGCTTTTTATGGGCGGGATTTGGCTCCGCATCTAGATACAGCATTTTGTCCCGGTAAAAACGGTAAAACTCCTCTGGGTTTTTCTCATAAAAGGAACGGCTTAAAATAGTCTCCGGCGGATAACGGTAGGCTTGATGATACAGCCCGTCCACGCTTCGAAAGTCGGGGATGCCGCTTTCCTTTGACACCCCCGCGCCGCCGAAAAAGACCATGGCCCGGCTTTTCTCCGTCAGCTCCTTCAGCCTGGCGATTTCCTGATCCATGAGAAGACCTCCCTTTCTATTTTATTTTTATGCGGGCCGCCCAGAGGATTGATCCCTGCCGGGCCGCTGTCCTGTGAAAGCCTGTCCGGCAGCGTTTTTAACAAGACCCTAATAGGAGCTCCGGCTCCGCTCCGACGGCCTTTTTCAGAAAAACCGGCGGACCTCCCTTAAGAGAGCCTCCGCCGGCCTTTTTCTTTTACGATAACGCAATGAGGCGCCGCCCATTCCCTCCGGCCCCCGCGTTATTGATCCACAGTCTCCCCGTCCAGCAGAGCCTGGTCGATGTCCGCAATAGGTAATTCCAGGGTATCCCGTTTGAAATCGATAGACGGCCCTTGGCCTTTAGGCTCCTCCTTCAGGCAGATACCGGCGCAGCTCACCAGAAGCAGGGCAATCTGTACAGCCAGCAAGGCGTACAGCCCGACCTGGTAGACGGCGCCTAAATAGGCCTGCTCCACCGCGGGGAACAGATATTGCGAAAGCAGCAGGGTCAGCCCGCCGGAGGCGGCAAAGAGAGTTACCGCGTACCGGATTTTGCTTTCCAGCAAAGCAACCAGAATGCCGCTGACAATGATCGGCAGATAGTAGATGGCGTCGGTTAAAATGCCGCTGGGAGAGCCTGTCAGGAAGTTCTCGGTAATCTGGGTCCACAGGCTGTCGGTGGCGCCGTAGTTTTCAAAGGCAGGCAGGAACAGAGCGGACAGGGCCAGCACGTCCAATAGAATCGTAGCGATTTGAAGTATTCTTTTTCGAACCATAATCAGCCTCCAAACAGGTTATAAGGATTCCAGGGCTTTTTGCGCCCAGGAAGCGCCTATTCGCAAAAAGCCGGCAGGAGGCACAGACTGGCCGCTGTAACGCTTGGCCACCTCCCTGGACTTCTCATAGGCCTCCATACGGGTGGTTTTGTGATAGGGCTCTCCGGTATCCTTTACAAAAAAGGTAAAGGCCAAATGCCCGGTTTCCCCATCCTTGGCGCAGAAATAACCCTTTTCAAGCTCCTTTCCGTGCTTTTTCAAAGCCACCTTGGACATCGCCAGCTTGGTGAGCTCTACCGCCCGGTCATCCAGGCCGTTTTCAAAAATTAATATTTTTTCCTTCAATTCATTCAAATCCGCCGCCAGCCGCTTGGTAACGCCGCCAAGCTCCGGGTAGCGGTTTTCCGCTTCGGCGTCGTTCAGGCTCTCCTGCTTTGCGCCGGGTACCAGGTAAATCATAAATTTATTGGCCATATCGTGATATAAACAAGGGTAACTGAGCAGCGCCTTATGGCCGCACTGGGGGCATGTCCATGTGAACAGGCTTTCATCCAGCACGGATTCCCGCAGCTCCTGGTCCAAGGTCACGTTGACGCTGGCCCACATTTTCGCGTCCGCTTTTTCTCCGCAGGCGGGACAGGTGATTTCTTTCTTGATAGTTCTGGACATGACAGCTTCCTCCGCAATTGATAACTATTATAATTAATTTTATTGTAACACAGAAACAGGAGAATGAAAAGCAAATAATCGAGTTAGTTATTGACCTTGTTTAAAAAACATGACATAATGGGGATACAGCCGGAAAGGGGGCTTGGGAATGAAGGAAGCGAAACCATCAGAAGGAAAAAGGGTTCATCCCCTGACCAAAATAGGATATTTTCTGCTGACCCAGGGGAACCGTTATGCGAACAGCTTTATTCTGCTGGCGGGCTTCGCCCTGAGCGGCGCTTTTTTTGTGCTGGGGGTCAATTATGTGGCGCCGGCCTTTTCCTATGCCTCCCGGGTTAACGAGGCCCTGCGGCAGGGAATTGAGTTTGTATCCAGAGACGACGCTCTGGCAGCCTGGCAGCAGGCGTGGCTCTCTGTGTTTTTATGCCTGTTTTGCCTGGGAATTATGGTGTTTTGCGTTATGGTGGGCATAAAAATGATTAAAATTATTTTGGAGTTTCAGCGCCGGGGCAGAACTTTATAGCCTTTTTCCCAGGAAATGCTATAATTTTTGTTCCAGGTGAAGTATAATAGAAGAAACTAAAAGGGTAAATGCCATAAACGGAGGGATAAACTATGGATCTTTTCAATACGATTAGCTGCGCTGTTGCCGCCGCTTATGAGGCAGTGGCAAACCGGAACCGGCAGGCAGCGGTGAACAACCGCCTGAAGGCGGTTGTCCGCAGCGAGCTGGCTGCCATCAACCGGGCCTACATCGCCCTGGGAAAGCACTTTTATAACGACCTTCGGAGCCAGGCCGCCGGAGACGAGGCGGTTCTGTGCAATGCCATCGACCAGGCGAAAGAGAGAATCCTGAAAGCCCGTGAGAAGCTTGCGGCGGAAAGCCAGCCTACCAAGGGAAGCGGAAAAGCTAAGGTGAAAAATACCCAGGCCTGGGAGCAGGACGAGGAAAATGACGACGTCCTCACGGAGAACCTGAAGGAAAGCCCCGTGTACCATCCCTTTGTGGCTCAGGCCCAGGAGGCGGAAGAGGATTCCGAGACGGAGGAGCTGAAAATGCCCAGGCCTCATACAGGCGGCGGGGAATCAAAGGAGACTTTTTGATGAAAATTCTGGTTGCGTGCTTTTCCCTTACTGGAAAAACAGAGCTGATCGCTAAAAAATTGGCTAAGTCTCTTGGGGCCGATTATGTGTCTCTGGAACCGGTGAAGTGGAAATCCAAGTTTGCCGCCTATACGGTGGGCCTCTTGCTGGCGCAGCGCCGGAGGGCGGTGGAGATTTTACCCCTGGAGGACGTGGATGTGGATTCCTACGACTGCGTGGTGGTCTCCGGCCCGGTCTGGGGAGGCGCTCCGGCGCCGGTGCTCAACGGGTTTATCCGTCAGTACCAGCTGGAGGGAAAGCAAACCTACGGCCTGCTTTCCTGCGGCCTGGAGGGAAAATCCGCGTCGAAGCTTTTGCGGGCGGAGCTGGAGGCTGCGGGCACCAGATGCCGGTCAGTCATTACCGTGAAGGCGGAGAATGAAACCTTGGAGGCCCTGGAAAAGGGAAAAATTGAGTTTTTGATGCGTGAAAACGGGAAAATTATTTTACAGGTAAGTGAAAAGCACCGCAGGAAAAAGAACCTGACGGAAAATCAGGTTCAGGAAATGCGGGAACTGATCGAGGCGTCGGAAACCGACGACAGCGTCAAGAAAAGCGCTTCCGCGCCTGAAAAGGAGAACGTCTCCCCAGAGGGGCAAACGGAAGAGAAAACGGATAATCCGAAAACCCAGGCCGCCGAAGGAGACGGCGCCCATGGGGATGAGCCCCGGACGGAGGAGCCGGCTCAGCCCGCGCCCGCCGGGAAAAAAGGCGGAAAAAGGGACCGTCTAAAACAAGAACCTCCTCCCGGCCCGGCGGAGAAGCAGGCCGCCGAAGGAGACGGCGCCCATGGGGACGAGCCCCGGACGGAGGAGCCGTCCCGGCCCGCGCCCGCCGGGAAAAAAGGCGGAAAAGGGACCGTCTAAAACAGAAGAACCTCCGTCCCGGCGGAGAAGCAGGCCGCCGAAGGAGACGGCGCCCATGGGGATGAGCCCCGGACGGAGGAGCCGGCTCAGCCCGCGCCCGCCGGGAAAAAGGCGGAAAGGGGACCGTCTAAAACAGAAGAACCTCCCGTCCCGGCGGAGAAGCAGGCCGCCGAAGGAGACGGCGCCCATGGGGACGAGCCCCGGACGGAGGAGCCGGCTCAGCCCGCGCCCGCCGGAGAGAAGGCAGGCGGGAGGGCTCCGGAAGGAGAGCAGCAGGAAGCCGGCGCAATGCCGAAAAAAATAAGAAAAGGGAGAAAGCGCAATGAAAAACAACCCAGTAGTGACGATTGAGATGGAAAACGGCGGCGTGATGAAGGTGGAGCTGTATCCGGAGACCGCGCCTAATACGGTGGCCAATTTTATTTCCCTGGTGGAAAAGGGATTTTATAATGGAACGATCTTTCACCGGGTAATTCCCGGCTTTATGATCCAGGGCGGCGATCCGGAGGGCACCGGCATGGGCGGCCCCGGTTACCGGATCAAGGGGGAATTTACCGCCAACCGGTTTCAAAACGATTTGAAGCACACCAAGGGAGTTATTTCCATGGCCCGATCCGGCCATCCGGACAGCGCCGGCTCTCAGTTTTTTATCATGGTGGATGATGCTCCCCATTTGGACGGCCAGTACGCTTCCTTCGGTAAGGTAATAGAAGGAATTGAGGTAGCGGATCAGATCGTATCCGTCGCTACCAATTACAGCGACCGTCCTCTGGAGGAGCAGAGGATGAGGTCTGTCACGGTAGAGACGTTTGGGGAGACTTATCCTCAGCCGAAGAAAGCGTAAAAAGAATCATGGGAGTCCTCGGTCTCACAGCCCTTGCGCGTGCGGCCGCGAAGGAAACGCGGCCCCTCGAGCAAGCGGAACCGGCGGAGGGAGTTCCAATATACTATCGGATCAGCAATCCGGAAAGAACAGTGCGGGCTGCCGCTGCTCCGGAAAAGGAAACGCGGCTGAAAAAGGGCGCCTTACGGCGCTCTTGGAGCTTTTGTGCCTTTCACGGATGCGGCGCGCTGCTGGAAACCGCCTGCTTTGCGGGCAGCCGGAGCTTTCAGTGAATTGTTTTCCGCCTAACTGGCTTGACCGGTGTTCCGATACGAAAAAACAGGAAAAAGGATGCGGAGAAATCCGCATCCTTTTTTGAACAAATAAAGTGCTTTTTAGCCGTGAATATACAGGAATCCCGGATCTTTTCCGGAACCTGCTAAGAAACAGCGGAATTTCCAGGCTTCTGTTTAAAAGCTGAGAAATCATTAGACAGTCCTGTCCCAAGCCGTTTTTTTGCAAACTCAATCCTCGGCCCAATCCCTGGCCCTGGTGACGGCTTTTTTCCAGCCCTTCAGCAGGCTTTCCCGGCGCTCCGGGTCCATGCTGGGCGTGTAAACCTTATCGATGGCCCAAAGCTCCTTGATCTGCTGCAAGCTGTCCCACGCACCGGTGGCCAAGCCCGCCAAATAGGCGGCGCCTAAGGCGGTGGTTTCCCGGATCATGGGCCGGCGCAGGGAGCGTCCCATAATATCGGACTGGAACTGCATCAAAAAGTCGCTGCGGCTGGCGCCGCCGTCAACCCGGAGCTCCTGGATTTCCAGGCCGGTATCCGCGATCATGGCATCCAGCACATCCTTGGTCTGATAGGCGATAGACTCCTGGGCAGCCCGGATAATATGGTTCCGGTTGGCGCCCCGGGTCAGGCCCACAATGACGCCTCTGGCGTACATATCCCAGTAGGGCGCTCCCAGGCCGGTAAAGGCAGGCACGATGTATACCCCGGCCGTATCGTCTACCTTGGAAGCGAAATAGTCCGCATCCGGCGCCTCGTCGAATAAGCGGAGCTCATCCCGCAGCCATTGAATCACCGCCCCGCCGACAAATACGCTGCCCTCCAGCACATAGCGCAGATCTCCGGGAAGGCTGGCCGCGATGGTGGTCAGCAGCCCGTTTTGGGATACGCATGGCTCGGAACCGGTATTCATCAGCAGGAAGCAGCCGGTGCCGTATGTATTTTTCGCCATCCCCTTGTCAAAGCAGGTCTGGCCAAACAGCGCCGCCTGCTGGTCTCCGGCGATCCCGGCGATGGGAACCTCTACGCCGCTGATGTTATAGGTGCCGTAAACCTCGCTGCTGGAACAGACCTTCGGCAGCATGGATTTGGGAATCTGCAGCCTTTCCAGAATCTTATCATCCCAGCACAGCTTATGGATGTCAAACAGCATCGTGCGGGAAGCGTTGGTGTAGTCGGTGACGTGAACCCTGCCGCCTGTCATGTTCCAAATCAGCCAGGTGTCCACCGTGCCGAACAGAAGCTCCCCGCGCTGGGCCCGTTCACGGGCGCCCTCCACATGGTCCAGAATCCATTTGATTTTGGTGCCGCTGAAATAGGCGTCGATGATGAGTCCGGTGGTTTCCCGGATGTAAGGCTCCAGCCCTTCGGCCTTCAGCTTTTCACATTCCTCTGCGGTGCGGCGGCACTGCCATACAATGGCGTTGTAAATGGGACGGCCGGTATTCTTATCCCAGACAATGGTAGTCTCCCGCTGGTTAGTGATGCCGATGCCGTAAATATCCTCGGGAGAAACGCCGCCTTTCAGTAAGGCCTCTGTCAGGACGGAAATCTGGCTGGCGTAGATATCCATCGGGTCGTGCTCCACGTAGCCGGCTTTCGGATAATGCTGGGCGAATTCCTGCTGCGCCATGGAAATAATGTTTTGATTGCGGTCGAAAATGATCGCCCGGGAACTGGTGGTTCCCTGGTCCAGTGAAACCAGATACTGCTTCATTATGGTGACCTCCCTGATTGAAAATAAATTTGAATAGTTTTCAACAATCAATGATTTAATTATAGCTTTTTTTTGAGAGGACACAAGAGCTATTTTAAAATTTTATCTTGCCGATTTTTAAGCCCCGATAACAAATTTTCGATAATTTTCGCCCTTTTATTGAAATTATTTTCTTTTGTGATAAAATAAAAACACGTAGAGGGCCATTATGCTGCTTTTTATTCTACTTTTGATATAAAATTGATCGGGGAATGTTGTGATGTCATGAAAGCAATCGGTGCCGGACATAATATGGTGGATGTGAAAAAAATCAACCGAGGGTTGATCCTGTATTTGATTTATCAAAACAAGGGGCTTTCAGAAAGGCGCTGGCAGCGAAGACAGGGCTGACGCCGGCGGCGATTACGCTGATTATCGGCGATATGCTCCGGGAGGGCTTGCTGGTGGAAACCCATACGGTTCACAATGGGAACAGCCTGGGACGGAAAGAAGTTATTTTAGACATTAACCTGTGCGCTTATGTAGCCTTGGGGATTTATTTAGAACCATGCCGGGCGAAAATTTTATGCTTTGCGACCTGTCGAACCGGGAGATCTTTCAAACAGAACTGACAAGCGGGGAGAAGGAAGGCTCCTTTTCCAGCTTTTTAGACAAGCTGGCGGAGAAAATTTCGAGTCTGCTGGAGGAATATGGAATTAAAACCCGATACCGCCTCATCGGCGCGGGCGTCGCCTTGCCGGCAGACGGCTCTGAGGAAGGAAACGATGAGGCGGCTCCGGAATACGAAAAAAAGAGAGGAATGGTTCAGAAGGAGCTGTCCCGCAAATTAGGCGTGGACGTTTGGGCGGACAGCCTAACCTGCACCATGGCCGCCGCAGATGTCTTTCTTTCCGGCGAAACCATGGGACAGAATATTCTGTTTGTGAAATATGGCCCGAAGATAGACGCGGGCTATCTGTCCCTGACCTATTATCCGCAGGAATACCGGTCGAAACCGGTTTCCCTGGATCACTTTCTGATTGATCCGATGGGGAAGGACTGCGGATGCGGGAATAGGGGCTGCCTGCATACGCTGGCCGGGTTTCAGGAGCTGGCGGAAGAGCTTCGGGGAATTTATTCGGAGGAAAAAACGCCGGAGCTTGTCAGGATGACCCAGGGCCATAAAGAGCAGGTAGTGGGCAGCCGGCTCCGGGAGTTTTACCATGCCGGACCCCGCGGTCAGGGAGGTAATCGAGAAAGGCGCCTTTTATCTGGCCATGACGTTGAAAAACTGCCTGGTCATGCTGAATTTATCCACCGTAGTGGTGTACGGGGATTTGTTTTTTGACTCCGAGTATTGGGAGTGTTTCAGCCGTTTTCTGGATGTTCTCCGTTGCAGGGGAAGGGTTCGTTTGAGCGGGTTCCACAAGGAAATTGAGACAGAGGGGCCGGCGTTTTCCATGGTGGGCCGGTTTTTCGCAAACGGCGGCCTCTTGGAAAAGGTGAGAAAGTAGGGAAGCGTGGCGTTATGGAAAAATTGCTGGTAAGCGGATGTCTTTTGGGGCATCCTTGCCGTTACGACGGAAAGGCCAAAAGAAACGAGGCGGTTTGCGCCTTGCGAGAAAAATGGGAACTGATTTCCGTGTGCCCCGAAACGATGGGCGGGTTAAAGGCTCCCAGGGAACCGGCGGAACAGAGGATGGTCGATGGCTGCCGGAGGGTTATTTCCAGAGATGGAAGGGACTTGACGGCGTTTTTTGAAAAGGGCGCGCAAAGGGTGCTGGATTTGGCTCTGGAGAAGGGCTCGCAGATTTGCCGTTTTAAAGGAAAACAGCCCCTCCTGCGGGTGCGGCTGCATTTACGACGGCACCTTTACCGGCCGGAAAATTCCCGGAATGGGGATAGCGGCCGGCTTGCTGACGAATCACGGGATCACCGTGGTGGGAGAAACCGGTTTGGAAAAGCTGCCGGAGGGGGCCGTTCCCGGCCATGAACAGGAATAGAAGCAGGGGGCAAGAGCATTTTTTAGAGTCCTCTGAGCAGGATAAGAGCCCGGAGGCAGCGGCGGGGCCCAGAGGCGGAGAAGAATCAGAGGCTGCGGGATTTTTCATGGGAAAGCGAGGCAGGAAATAAATCGTTGCTTTGCTGGCAATTAGGTTAAGATGCCTGCGGCCTTGGCGCGATGATTTCAGGAACTGTCTCCGGCTGGCTGGGAAAGATGGAAAAGTAAATATTTAGTGAACTTACCCGGCAAAAACAGGATCGGAAGGAAAATGTGCTATAATAACGGTAACGCACATTTTCCTTTTTGTTGTTTAACGGGCTTTGCGGCAGCTTAAAATCATTTCAAAAAGCCATGGAATAGCTATGATGATAAAACAGTATTCCACTGCCGGCATATGACAGACTGAAAATTTGGGAAAACAGGATCTACTGGTCCGCCTGATAAAAGGAGGGGCTTTGTGAGCAAAGCACGAAGAAGTTTTTCAAATCCTCTATGGTCTATTTTTATGGGAAATGTTCTGACCAAGATCATTTCCTTTTTTCTATTGCCCTTATATACCACCCGCATCAGCACGGATGAATACGGCTATTTTAATACGTCCACCAACTACCTGGATATTCTGATCGCCATCCTCTGTATGGAGATCTGGTCCGTCATTATGCGGTTTATGTTCGACTATGAGGGCCGTCGGGGCAAGGAAAAAGCCATCACCAACGGCCTGGTGATTTTTTGTGTGTCGCTGCTGGGATACTGCGCCGTTTTTGCTGTGCTGGCCCTGGCTCTGGATTTACAGTACCTGCTCCTGATTTTTATCATGGGGCTTTGCAGCATGATTCAGGCGATCTACACCTATACCACCAGAGGCCTGGGCTACAACGCGGTTTTTGCCGTTTCCGGCATCGTAGGAAGCCTGGTGAATTCCCTGACCAATGTGGCGCTGATTTTGGGCTTTTCCATGACGGTAAAATCTCTTTACCTGGCGGCGATCGCCGGGTATGTGGTGCAGATTCTGATGCTGGAAAGAAAGGTTCATTTGCTCAGAGCCATCCATCCTAAGCTGGTGAGGCCCAGGCTGCTGAAGCGGATGCTGCGGTTCTCTCTGCCCTTGGCCGCCAACGCGGTGTGCGCCTGTTTTTTGACCAACTATAACAGCATCATGGTCACAAATCTGCTGGGGCTCAGCGAAAACGGGGTGTTCAGCGCCGCCGGGAAATTCGCCGTAGCCCTGACTCTGGTGTCCAGCTGCTTTTCCATGGCCTGGCAGGAGCTGTTTTTCTCCAAGGGAGGCGAGGAGGATAAGGGCGCTTTCTATACCCGGGCAATGTCCTACTATTACCGTTTTTTGACGCTGACTCTGGCGCTTTTGCTCCCGGTCGTCAATGTGGTGTTTTCGTTTTTCATCGGCCCGGAGTATGCCGGCGCCTTTCCGTTGGTGCCTCTGTATCTCATTTCGACCGGCGCCAGTATTTACTCCGGCTTTTTAGGGTATATCTTCAGCTCGGACAAACGGACCAACGTGGTAATGGTTTCCACGTTGGCGGCGGCGGCTGTCAACGTGGCCTGCCTGCACCTGACGATCCGCTGGATCGGCGCCCAGGCTGCCAGCCTGGCCTTGCTGCTGGGCTTCGCGGCGTGTATCGTAATCCGCCAGGCGATTTTGAAAAAGGAAACCGGAGCGAAATTTCCGTTTCCCTTTTTTCTGTTTTCCGTCGTCCTGCTGGGAGTGTCCGGATATGTATATTTCGCCTTTGGCAGGCTGGTGAATTTCTGCTATGGATTGGGCGTGTTCGCGCTGTTCTGCTTTTTGTTTCGGGATTTGCTCAAAAGCCTGCTGCAAAGCGGCAGAGCCTTCCTGACACGGCGGAAGGGGGGCAAAAAGGCTTCCGGCTCCAGGGAATAGTTTTTTGACAGGGAGCTTTATCCTAAAAGCCTGTGGCGCCGGTTCCACGGTAAAAGCTGAAAAACGCGGCGGAAGCCGGCCTAAAGGTGCCTGGCGCAGGGCCCGGTGGTATCCCGGAGGATCAGCTGGGGCCGCAGCAGCAGACGCCCCATGGGGATCTTATTCCGAAGTCCTTCCAGCATATAAAAGGCGGCTCTTCCCAAAGAGAGGCTGTCCTGGCGAACCACGGTAAAGGGTTCCTTTTTTTCTGACGCTTCCAGACGGCCGCTAAGCCCCAGCACGCTGATTTCCTCCGGAATCCGGCGGCCCATCGCCCGCAGGCAGGCAAGCACAGAGCTGGAAGCCTGACTGCCCGCGCACAGTACAGCCGTGGCGCCAAAGGACAAAAGCCGGTCCACAAAGGGGCGGACGCTTTCTTCTCCGCGGCAGTCGGCATACAGGGCGTCCTGATACGTTAGCTGAAGAACCTCCAGAGCGTCCCGATAAGCCGCAGCCCACAGCCCGGATAACGGAAAATCCGGCAAACCGTTCAATAGAGCGATTCTTTTATGCCCGAGCTGGCAGAGATGCTCTACCGCCATAAAGGCGCCGCGCCTGTGGTCGCTTCCAACACTGCCTGAACAGGGGCCGTTGGATTCCTCTTCCCAAAAGACCAATGGGAAGGCTGAATTAATTAAGTTTTTAAATAATTGGCTTGAAAAAAGAATCGAGCGGCTGCTTTATCAGAAATGCACCGGCGTAATTATGGCGGAGCAAAAAAGTATCCAAAGCTTCCTGAGAGGACAGAAGCCCCTGAAAGGGCGCCAAATCGGCTTGCCAGCCGTTTTGGGCGGCCGTAGTTCGGAACCCCATGGCCAGATCATAGCCGAATTGGCCAGCGGAAAGAAATTCTTCCCTTTCCGCTAAAACGCAGACCTTCCGCACGCCGGATTTTTGCACCTTTCGGCCGGCGTAACCCATCTCAACAGCGGTTTTTAAAATCAATGCCCTTGTGCTTTCGCTGACGTCGTTAGCGCCGTTAAGCCCCTTAGAAACCGTGCTTACCGCAACGCCCAGCCGCCGGGCGATATCCGTGATGGTTACCATGGCCGAACCTCCTGACTTGATAGGATTCTACAATTTAGTAGTATACCTCTGGTTTTCAAAATTGACAAGCGCTGATACCAAAGGTTTTTCGGCCCCGCTTCCGGTCCTCAAGGGCCGCTTTCTGTAAAAAATCCGGAAATACCGGGCTCCGGCGGCCGGGACGTTTCTTGACAGCACAAAAAGAAATTGGTAAAATGTTCCTGAAAATATCCCGGGTTTTACGGAAAAATCCTGACTTTTTACGCCACAATAAACATAGATTGTTTTGATGACCAGTGAAACAGAAAAGAGGAACAAAATGAGTCAATTTCAAAAAAGATGTGATATCCTTTCTCAGACTGCAATACGGCAAAGCTCTGGCGGAGGCGGATGCGACGGAGATATACCACAGCGTCTCTGCGGCCGCCATGTGCCAGGCCAGAAAAAACTGGGGGCGGCTTGAAGAAGGGAAAAAGGTGTGCTATTTTTCCGCGGAGTTTCTGGTGGGCCGGCTGGTTTCCGGCAACCTGGTGAATTTAGGGCTGGCGGATCAAACAGAAGAGCTGCTGCGGGAAAACGGAGTGGATGCTTCCGTACTGGAGGAAATCGAGGATGACGCCCTGGGAAACGGCGGCTTGGGCCGGCTGGCGGCCTGCTTTTTGGATTCCGCCGCAACCCACGGCATTGCCATGAACGGCTATGGCATCCGCTACCGGTATGGTTTGTTCCGCCAATCTTTTGAGAACGGGTTCCAAAAGGAGACGGCTGACCGGTGGCTGCGCTTCGGGGATCCCTGGTCGGTGCGCCGGGAGGATGAAAGGGTCCGGGTGGATTTCAAGGGTCAAAGCGTTTGGGCGGTGCCTTATGATTATCCGGTGATCGGCTACGGCGGCAGAACGGTAAATACCATGCGGCTGTGGCAGGCGGAACCGATGGAGGAATTCCGGTTCGATCTGTTCAATGAGCAGAAATATGATAAGGCCTATGAGGAAAGAAACCGGGCGGAAGCGATTTCCGCGGTTCTGTATCCCAACGACGATACTGACGCAGGCAAGCGCCTGCGTCTAAAGCAGCAGTACTTTTTCAGCAGCGCCTCTCTGCGGGATCTGGTGAAAAAATATGAGGGAAAATATGGCGGCGATTTTTCCCATTTTTCAGAGGAGTACGCGATCCAGCTTAACGATACCCATCCGGTGGTATCGATCCCGGAGCTGCTGCGGATTTTCATGGAGGAAAAAGGAATGTCCTTTCGGCAGGCGTTCCCGATTATCCGGCAGACCTTCGCCTATACCAACCACACGGTCATGGCGGAGGCCCTGGAGAAGTGGAGCGTGAAGCTGTTCCGTTCTGTGATCCCGCAGGTGTACCGCTATGTGATGATGCTCCAGCGGTCTTTGCTGAAAGCGCTGGAGCAAAAGGGGATTACCGGCCAGGCCCAGGCGCCTTATCTGATTATGGACGGCAGTCTGGTGCATATGGCCCGGATGGCCGTATACGGCTCTCACGCGGTGAACGGTGTGGCCCAGATCCATACGGAAATTCTGAAAAAATCCGTGCTGAAGGAATGGTATCAGCTGACGCCGGAGAAATTCCAGAATAAGACCAACGGCATCACCCAGCGGAAATGGCTGCTGCAATGCAATCCGGCGCTGTCCCGGTTCATTACGGAACGAATCGGCTCCGGATGGATCACCCATTTGGACCAGCTGAAGAAAATGGAGCGGTTCCAGAACGATCCGGAGACGCTCCGGCGCTTTGGAGAAATTAAACGCCGCAATAAGCAGGTACTGGCGGACTATATTGAAAAGGTGGAAGGGGTAACGGTCAACCCGGACTTCCTGTTCGACGTTCAGGCCAAGCGGCTTCATGAGTATAAGAGGCAGTTATTGAACGCGTTTTCCATTTTAGATATTTATTACGGGCTAAAGGAGGGCCGGATCGCAGGCTTTACACCTACCCTGTTCCTGTTCGGCGCCAAGGCGGCGCCCGGATATTTCCGAGCCAAGGGGATCATCAAATATATCAGCGAGATTGCAAAGCTGATCGACGGCGACCCGGCGGTGCGGGGGCGGATGCAGGTCTTGTTTATCACCAATTACGGGGTGTCCTACGCGGAAAAGCTGATGCCGGCGGCGGAGATTTCAGAGCAGATCTCCACGGCCGGCACGGAGGCGTCCGGCACCAGCAACATGAAGTTCATGCTCAACGGCGCGGTGACCTTAGGAACCTATGACGGCGCCAACATCGAGATCGTGGAGCAGGCCGGCGAGGATAACAATTATATTTTCGGGGCCAGAATTGAGGAAATTGAGAAAATCAGGGAGTCCTACGACCCCGTTAAGCTTTACCAAAGCAATCCCCGGCGCGCCGGGCAGTGGATTCCCTGGTGGACGGCACATTTTCCGACGGCGGTACCGGTATGTTCCGGGAGCTTTACGACGCGCTGCTGAAGGGCGCGTCCTGGCACCAGCCGGATCACTATTTTCTGCTCAAGGATTTTGATTCCTATCAGGAGACCCGCCTGCGGGCCAACCGGGAGTATCAGAATCCGGAGCTTTTCTACCGCAAGTGCTATTTGAATATGGCCAACGCTGGAAAGTTCAGCAGCGATCGGACGATCCGCCAGTATTATGAGGAAATCTGGTCGAACCGGTAAGGGGCCGCAGGCGCGGGCCGCCAAGAATGGAAGCCAAGCTTATAGGAAAAGACGAGAACACCCGGCGCTTTTCAGGCGGTTCATGCCTAAAAAGCGCCGGGTGCTTTTTTTGTGAGCCGGAGATTCTTTCTGAGAGAGGATTGTGGTATAATAATCGCAGGGCAGGCGAAGCCGAAGATTTCCGACGCCTGAGCAAGCATGGGAGCAAAACAGAATGGATTTGCGATTCCATGCAGGACGGAAGTCCGCTTTTGCGGCGTATCGTGGTATCATTGTTTTGTGTTCCGAAAGGTCTTCCTGCCGCCGTTCCCTTGCTTTTACGCCGGCGTCAAGAGCATAGTCCAAGCGGCCCTTAAGCCGGGCCGGACAGCTTAGCGGTCATGCCGGACAACAGCGCGCCGGGCGCGGGGACTTATGCCGCCTGAAAAAAGCCCTCGCGGCGCGGCAAGCGGAGCTTCAAAGCAAATCATAAGGTGCGAAAAAGGAACGCCAAGGAACGAAAACAAAACGGAGCTTTTTCTGCTTATGGCCGCCGGCCGGTAAGGTTGGCGAAAAAACCGGTGAGGAAAAGAGCCGCGCAGAAAACAGCGACTGTGGAAGGAGCTCTGTAATAAAAAAATTCCATTCCCAGAGCCGCCAGGGCAAGAGCGGCCTTTACCGCTTCCGCTGGAATCCGGAAATTCCGGGAGAGCTCCCGGGACCAGCATAGGGACAGACCGAAAAAGACGGCCATAACCGCGACTTCAGCCAGACTGATCCATGCCCACTTGATGCTATAGGTGGTAGAGGCGAGATAAGAAAAATAACGCTGTATGGGCGTCAGAAGAAATAGAAGAACTACGGAGAGAATGGATGCGGTGAGATAACAGGCTTTAGAATGCTTCAATGTGTTGCCCTCCTGATATAGGTTATTCTTATAAAATCCAAGGGTATGTTAGCTACGCGCTTTAATATGTAGTCCGACGATGGGCGTTAAAAATACGTTTTAGTGCCTTTCGTGCTCCGGCCAGAATCCCTGGTTTAATAAATTATTGATTAACTCCACTCGCCATGGACTACCGCTCCGTTTGATATCAACGCGATAATAGGCCCCCATATATTGGACAAAGCCTTGAATATTATCGACAGCGACCCAACTGGAGGGTGCATTATAACTCCAAGAGGAACCGGAAGGATATTTGGTTTGGTTCTGGGTGTGCGCGGGGTCTGTCGCTCCCATAGTAAGAGCTTGAGATACAATCGTGAGGGCTTCTGTCAGCCTTGTCATAGCCACCGGTAACACGGTCAAGGGAAATGGTATCGCCGTGGTCGGTATAATATATAGTAGAATAAATTTTTACTCCGCCGCTGTTATCCCATTGATATTTATAATTTGAACCGCCGCCGGTCCTTGTTATGGCGTCTAACAGTTGGGCCTCTTCTTCATTTCCAGGGACAATGGTGAAAGTAGTAACCGCTTTTTGCTGGCTGGCGCTTCTGGTCTGCACAGGTTCATGATAGGCAATGAATTGATACTGCCCGGGAACATCGCTTTCTATGGGAATGCTGTTCAAAAATAATTCCTGAATATTTTCATTCGGATCCGAATTTTCAACCGCGGAAGCGGATGATAAGCAAGAAACCGCAAAGACAAGAACCATAAAAACAGACAATACTTTTTTTCATAAAAATTCCCCTTTCTTAATTGAAATGATATTTACGGGCGGGTAAAAAAAGTACGGCATGGGACTCGCCTCCCTTTAGGATAGTTAATATAATTCTTTAATATAAATATACAACAATATAAGTTTTCTGTCAATTATTTTATATAAAAAAGTAAATAGATCTAAAATGAAAAGTGTCCGGGGCTTCAGAAAGTGCGGGCGGCTTCTTGGAGCCTTTATGAAATTTTTGAGGAATCCAAGTCTGCGAAGAACAAATGCGCAGTGAGAATTTAGATAAAAATAAGCCCCCTGAACTGCTCAGGGGGCTGAAGGGAAGAGAAAAAGGAAGGAAACCTTACTTGATATCGATTTTTGTGGGGCTGGAACCACTTCCACCTGCTTGGGAAGCTCTACCGAGAGGATTCCGTTATCATAGGAGGCGTTGATTTTAGCCTGATCGATATCGGAAATGTCGAAGCTTCTGGTAAAGGAGCCGTATTTTCTTTCCCGGCGTACAAACTTGCCGTCTTTCTTTTCTTCGGATTCCTCTTTATGCTGTGCGGAGATGGTCAGAGTGTTGCCCTCCACATGAATATCGATATCCTCTTTTTTGGAAGCCGGGCAATTCGGCCTCTAATACGAACTTATCGCCTTTATCCAGCACGTCGGTGCGGAAGGAGGATACGTTGGTGGCAAGGTCACCCCAAAAGTTCTTTTCTAAATTATCCAGGTAATGGAATAAATTGTCTTCCCTGCGGTTAAAGGGCATTAGATCAAACATACTGATTCCTCCATTCTTAAGCTTTGATCTATCTATTTTCACAGGACCCTTTCGTTCCTGATGATTATAGTATAGCCGGGGATTATGAAAAAATTTCGCAGAAATCATGTATAAATTGTAAATAATTAGCACTCATATATAGAGAGTGCTAATATAAAAACAAGCTGAAATGACGCGTGTTGAAGAGCGGCTGAATGGTAAGCCTATTGATCTAGAAAGGGGGTGCGCCGGTTGGAGCGCACGATTTTACACTGCGACTGCAATGGATTTTACGCGTCGGTGGAATGCGTGCTCCACCCGGAGCTGCGATCAGTTCAATGGCGGTCTGCGGTGATCCGGAAAGCCGTCGGGGAATTATCCTGGCGAAAAACGAGCTTGCTAAAGGGTATGGAATCAAAACAGCGGAGACCATCTGGCAGGCCAAGCGGAAATGTCCTCAGCTGGTACTGGCTCCGGCGCACCATGACCAGTACGCCCTGTTCTCTAAGAGGATCAACGGAATTTATCAAAGATATACCGATTTGGTGGAACCCTTCAGTATTGACGAATCCTGGCTGGATGTGACGGGAAGCCGGGAGCTGTTTGGCGGCGGCAAAAAAAATCGCCGACGAGCTGAGAAAAGCCGTGCGGGAGGAGACTGGCGTTACCATCTCGGTGGGGGTCAGCTTCAACAAGGTCTTTGCCAAGCTGGGCAGCGATTATAAAAAGCCGGACGCCACCACCGTTATTTCCCGGGAAAACTTCCGGGAGCTGCTCTGGCCTCTGCCGGTGGATCGGATGATCTTCGTGGGGGACTCCTCCAAAGCGGCCCTGGAAAAGCTGAGAGTGCGGACGATTGGAGATCTGGCCCGTCTGGACCGGGAGCTTTTAGAGAAAAAGCTCGGCAAGCAAGGGGCTGCCTTATCTCTTTATGCCAACGGCCTGGATAAAAGCCCGGTGCGCTCCGTTTATGAAGAACGGGAGGTAAAATCCATCGGCAACAGCATTACCTTTAAACGGAACCTGACAGGCATTGAGGACATCCGCCTCGGCGTGCGGGCGATCGCCGACCAGGTCGCCTCCCGGCTGCGGAGGCACCGGGTAAAATGCGCCACGGTCCAGGTGGTGATCAAAGACCCGGATTTCCGTGTGATTTCCAGGCAGAGGCCCCTAAAAAGGCCGACCCATCTTTCCCGGGATCTCTATGAATGTGCGCTGGCGATTATCCTGGACAGCTGGAAAATAACAGCGCCTATTCGAATGCTGTCCATTACCGGCGCTAATCTGGTGGGTGACGGAGAGGATACCATTCAGGAGCAGCTGTCCCTGTTCGACCCGCCGGGAGAACGAGAGGCAGAGGAAAGGCAGGAAAACCTGGAAACCGCTCTGGACGAAATCCGGGCAAAATTTGGAAGGGAGGCTGTTTCGTTTGGCTCGGTGATCCACAACGACCTGGGCATCCGGGATCATAAAAAGGGAGCTGTAGCGCCACCCTGGCGGAGAAAATCATACCAAGCCAGAAAATGGGTGAAAGGACGCTGTGAGAAGCTCCCCTTCACCCATCTGGAAAGGCTTATGCCGCAAGCCGTCCGGATACAAAAAGAATTTAAAATTTGTATTAGGAGGAAGCCTATGGAACCTGTTTTTGCAGATCGGAAAAGCGTTTTGGACTATGCCGAAAGGACCTTTGGCACGCTGCCGGACTACCCGTGGCTGAAGGATCCGAAAAGCGCGGTGCTCCGCCATCAGGACACCGCCAAGTGGTACGGGCTTATTATGGAAATCCCACCGAAACGGCTGGGGCTTTCCGGTCAAGGCGCCGTGGACATCCTGAATATAAAATGCGACCCGCTGGTGCTGGGAGGTCTGATAGACTATCAGCGGTATTTTCCGGCATATCATATGAATAAGGAAAAATGGGTCAGCGTCATTTTGAACGGCACAATCCCCCAGGAGGAGCTGTTCAGCCTGCTCCGGCAAAGCTTTGCGCTGACCAAAGGCAAATGAAGGGAGCGGCTCAGAGAGAAAAAGCGTTTCGCAGGCTTTCGCGAAACGCTTTTTTGTAAACGGGAGGGTAGGGCTAAAATCGAGTGGCTCTACTGTTTGCGCCGCTGTTCGAAGATGATAAAGCCGGCTTGTGGTTTTCCGGCTTTGACAATTTGCCGGGCTATTTCAGCGCCGCACCCAGGGCTTTGGCCTGGTCCAGCGCGGGATTTCCTTGAATATCGCCTACCGCCGCCACGCCCTTAGCGAAGACACAGCCAAGATCCCGCCACCGCAGATGCTTGACCAACGACTGGTAATAGTGGATGATGGGCTCAAAATTGTCATCCTCCTCGCCCTCCGCGGCCATCAGCAGAGCGCACTCCTTACAGGGAACCCGGTAATCGGGATAGCCCTCCGCTGTGGCGAAAAGCCGGTCCAGGGCGCATTTGAGCTGGCCGCTGATGGTCCAAAAGTACATAGGAGAGGCGAATATCACCACATCCGCCTCACGGTACACCGGATAAATCTCATCCATGGCGTCCTTCTGCACGCAAGGACTGTTTAGGTCTTTTCCGCCGCCATAACAGCCGAGACAGGGATGAATCTCCATGTCGCGCAGGTCAAACCGGGTTACCTGGTTACCCCTGGTGGCCGTGTTTCCGCCGCGTCTGGGGGAACCATTGAGCACTATAATTTTTTTACCCATAAAAATCATCCTTTTTTTGCCCTGGCAAAAACGAAACCGGTGTTCAAAGGCGCAGGATCGCCTTTGTGGATTTTTGCCCCTTGCGGGCTTTTCCGGGGCGGCTGTCCTGCGGCGAAGGCCTCAGCCGTAACTCCAGGAAAGCTTCCTGGAGTTTTTTGCGTTTACGGTGCTTTTTCGGAAAATTAACCCTGGATAATCGACTCCCCGGTCATTTCCTTGGGCTGGGGAATATTCAGAATTTTCAGCATGGTGGGAGCGATGTCCGCCAGACGGCCGCCCTCCCTCAGCTTGCAGTCGTAGCCTACCACACAGAAGGGCACCGGGTTGGTGGTGTGTGCGGTGAAGGGTTCGCCGTCCTCAGCTACCATCTTATCGGCGTTGCCGTGGTCGGCGGTAATCAGCAGAACACCGTCCATCTCCTTGATGGCGGCGGCTACCTTGCCGACGCAGGTGTCCACTGCCTCCACGGCGGCTACCGCGGCGCTGAACACGCCGGTATGGCCGACCATGTCGCAGTTGGCGAAGTTCAAAATAATCACGTCATATTCTCCGGAATGGATGCGCTTTAATACCTCGTCGGTGACCAGATAAGCGCTCATTTCAGGCTGAAGGTCGTAGGTGGCCACCTTGGGAGAAGGGATCAGCGCCCGATCCTCGCCCGGATAGGGCCCTCTACGCCGCCGTTGAAGAAGAAGGTCACATGAGCGTATTTTTCAGTTTCCGCGATCCGGAGCTGCTTCATGCCAAGCTTGGAGATATATTCGCCGAAGGTGTTGGTCAGAGATTCCGGCTTAAAGCGCCACCTCAACATTGGGCATGGTCGCGTCGTACTGGGTCATGCACACATAGGTCAGGGGGAAGAAGCCTTTCTTCCGCTCAAAGCCCTTGAAAGCCGGATCCACAAAGGTGCGGGTGATCTCCCTGGCCCGGTCCGGACGGAAGTTGAAGAATACCACCGAATCCCCGGCGCCGATCTGAGCGCCGCCGGCGCACACGGCAGGCACCACAAATTCGTCGGTAACCTCCTTGGCGTAGCTGTCGGCCACCGCCTCCACAGGGCACTGTGCCTGGACGCCTTCGCCGTACACCATGGCGGCGTAGGCCTTTTCCACCCGCTCCCAGCGGTTGTCGCGGTCCATGGCGTAGTAGCGGCCCATCACCGTGGCGATTTTGCCCACGCCGATTTCCTTCAGCTTATCGGCGCATTCCTGCACATAATCCTTGCCGGAGGAGGGCGGTACGTCGCGGCCGTCCAGCAGAGCGTGGATATACACTTCCTTCAAGCCGCGGCGCTTAGCCAGCTCCACGATGGCATAGAGGTGGGTGTTATGGCTGTGGACGCCGCCGTCGGACAGCAGGCCGATGAGATGGAGGGCCTTGCCGTTGTTCAGCGCGTTGTTGACGGCGTCTAAAAGAGCCGGATTTTCGAAGAAATCGCCGTCCTGAATGGACTTGGTAATCCGGGTCAGCTCCTGATAGACGACCCGGCCCGCGCCGATGTTGGTGTGGCCGACCTCAGAGTCCCATCTGGCCGTCCGGCAGGCCCACGTCCATGCCGGAAGCGCCGATCTGGGTCAGAGGATTTTCAGAGAAAAGCTTATCCAGATTCGGAGTATTGGCGGCTTTAATGGCGTTGCCTTCAGCGGGAGCAAAGCCGAAGCCGTCCATAATCATAAGCATTAAAGGTTTTTTCATTGGTCAGTGTCTCCTTTTCGTGGGGATTCCCCGTTTGCCCGGCGCTTTGGACAGAAACCCTCCAGCCCAAGAGGCCAAATGCTTTTGGCCGGCGTTAAGCGTTCGGGCGCGTGCGGGCCAGGCTTGGGCCAGGCGCCCAAAAGAGCGAAAATGTTTCGTGAGCGCCTTAACCCTGTTAACATGTACGGCGGAGGTCCCTTTTATACCAAAGGAACGTCCGCCGCCAATTCCGTTTCAGACTTATTTAGAAGCCGCTTTTACAATCGCGGCGAAATCGGGAGCCTTCAAAGCGGCGCCGCCGATGAGGCCGCCGTCCACGTCAGGCTGGGCTACCAGCTCGTCGGCGTTCTTGGCGTTCATGGAGCCGCCGTACTGAATGGTAATGCCGTCGGCGGCTTCCTGGTCGTACAGGCCGGCGATCACCCTGCGGATCTGGGCGCAGACCTCGTTGGCCTGCTCAGCGGTAGCGGTCTTGCCGGTGCCGATGGCCCAGACAGGCTCGTAGGCGATGATAATTCTCTTCAGCTCTTCCTTGGAAACGCCGCCCAGGGCGATCTTAGTCTGCATAGCGACCAGCTCGGCGGTGACGCCCTGCTCACGCTGCTCCAGGTATTCGCCTACGCACACGATAACGGTGAGGCCGGCATCCAAAGCGGCTCTGGTCCTCTTTTTGTACGGTGACGTCGGTATCGCCGAAATAGGTTCTGCGCTCGCTGTGGCCGGTGATGACGTACTGTACGCCCATTTCCTTGAGCATCACGGCGGAAATTTCGCCGGTGAAAGCGCCGGACTCGGCCCAATGGCAGTTTTCCCGCACCCACGCCGATGTTGGTGCCCTTGGTGGCCTCCAATGCGGTGCACAGATCCACATAGGGAACGCAGACCACTACGTCGCACCGGCGTCCTTAACCAGAGGGCTTGATTTCCTCCAGCAGAGCCTTGGCCTCAGAGGGAGGCTTGTTCATTTTCCAGTTTCCGGCGATAACAGCTTTTCTCAGTTGCTTGTTCATAGTAAACAATCCTTTCTTTGCCCGCCGGCGCCGCGGCGCGGGGGCCTTTGATCCATCAGTGAAAAAAGCGGCGCGGGAGGTAACCCCGCGCCGCTTTTCAGACGTCGTAGCTCAGGCAGACGGGCGCTTAGCGCGCCGGGGAAACAGGGCGGGGTAAATAGGCCCGTTTTTCCGCGTCTGCGGTAAAAGGGAGAAAGCCTGCGCTTAGTCCTTGTCGTTCAGGCAGGCGATGCCCGGCAGCACCAGGCCCTCCAGGAATTCCAGAGAAGCGCCGCCGCCGGTGGAGATATGAGTCATCTTGTCGGCAAAGCCCAGCTTTTCCACAGCAGCCGCGGAGTCGCCGCCGCCGATAATAGAGATGGCGCCGCTTTCGGCGACCGCCTTCGCCACAGCGATGGTGCCGCTGGCGAAATTATCCCACTCGGATACGCCCATCGGTCCGTTCCAGACAACAGTTCCGGCGCCCTTGATGGCGTCGGCGAACAGGGCCTCGGTCTTAGGTCCGATATCCAGACCCATCCAGCCGTCGGGAATGTTGTCAGAGTTTACCAGCTTATGATTGCAGTCAGGAGCGTATTTGTCGCCCACTCTGTTGTCCACGGGGATCAGGAACTTCACGCCCTTGTCCTTCGCCTTGGCCATCATGTCCTTGGCCAGCTCAACCTTGTCCGCCTCGCAGATGGAGGTGCCGATGGAATAGCCCAGAGCCTTCATGAAGGTGTAGGCCATGCCGCCGCCGATGATCAGGGTATCGACCTTTTCCAGCAGGTTGTTGATAACGCCGATCTTGTCGGAAACCTTGGCGCCGCCCAGGATAGCGACGAAGGGGCGCTTCGGATTAGACAGGGCGGTGCCCATGACGGAAATTTCCTTCTGGATCAGGTAGCCGCAGACAGCGGGCAGGTAATCGGCCACGCCGGCGGTAGAGGCATGGGCTCTGTGAGCGGTGCCGAAGGCGTCGTTGACATAGATCTCAGCCAGAGAGGCCATAGCCTTGGCCAGCTCGGGATCATTTTTGGTTTCGCCCTTTTCAAAGCGGACGTTTTCCAGCAGCTCGACCTCGCCGTCCTTTAAATCGGCAGCGATCGCCTTGGCGGAATCTCCCACTACGTCAGAGGCCATTTTACGTCAAAGCCCAGCTTCTTGGAAAGATAAGCGGCTACGGGCTTTAAGGAATATTTCATATTGACTTCGCCCTTGGGACGGCCCAGGTGAGAGCACAGAATGACCTTGGCGTTATGGCTTACCAGGTAATTGATGGTCTTCATAGCCTCGTCGATACGCTTGGTATCGGTGATATTGCCGTTTTCATCCAGCGGAACGTTGAAATCGCAGCGGACCAGAACTTTTTTCCCGGCTACGTCGATATCTTCCACTGTTTTTTTCTTTGAATAATCCATGTGAAAACACCCTTTCAACATATTGATAACTAATTGACAAATCCTACCTTATTGTACTCTACCTTTGTAATTTTTTCAAGCCTTTTTCATTGAGAAAACAAGGAATCATGCCCCTTCCTGCCCTTCCTCCGAAATAAACGGAAAAGCCTCCGCTTTTTTTGTGGGTTCTGTCTTTACTTATGGGTATTTACAAAACAGAGGCTGAAGGCCGGTTTTGAAGCCCCTTGAGAAAAACAGGAGGACAGGCCCTTTAGGGGCCGGCGGCCGGATGCGGAAATCCGCCGCGCGCCAGGAGCGGAAAGGCTTTTGCCCGGCGCAAATACGGCGCACCGGCGCCGCCAAGACGGCTTCCAAGAGAGACGGCAGGCGGAAAAGAGAAAAGATTATTTGCCGGGCCAGCGGTAGGTCCGGAGCTGTCCGCTGCACTGAAGCTCGGGGTAACCCCACTGGCGCAGCACCTCGTAAACGCCGACAGCGACCGAGTTGGAAAGGTTTAAGCTCCTGGCCTCGTCAATCATGGGAATCCGCACCGTGGTGTCCGGATTGTCGAACAGCAGCTTTTCCGGCAGGCCGGCGGTTTCCTTCCCGAACAGCAGGTAGCAGTTGTCCGGATAGGCAAGATCCGTGTGCCGGTGAGGCGCTTTGGTGGAAAAATAGTAGAAATTTCCGCCTTTATTTTTCTCAAAAAATTCCTCTAAATTCTCATAATAGGTAATATCCAGCAAATGCCAGTAATCCAGGCCTGCCCGTTTGAGCTTTTTATCGTCGATGGTAAAGCCCATGGGGCCGACCAAATGAAGCCTGGCGCCGGTGGCGGCGCAGGTACGGGCTACATTTCCGGTGTTTTGGGGGATTTCCGGCTCTACCATTACAATGTTCAGCTGTGCCATAGTATCATGTCTCTCCTGTTCTCAGGTAAAATTGTGAATCGCAAGCTTACGCCTTTTCCTCCCGGGCTTGGCTTTCGTCCAGCCCTGCTTCCGCACGGCTCCGGGATCCTGGCGGGCGCGGACTGCCGGCTTACCGCAGTCCGGCTCCGGAACCAGCCCGCGGCAGGAAAGCTTCTTTTCCGGCCGGGTCACCACAGGATCTCGCCGATCAGCTGGTTGGAAACCAAAAAGCCCCGGCGGGTGAGCCGGATCCCCTGGCTGTCCACGAGCGTCAGGCCGGGGGCCTGGAACCGGAGAGCGTTTTTCCGGTATTTCTCCGGAATAGGGGTTTGAAATCTCTGCTGATAGCCGGCTTCGGTCAGCCCCTCCGACAGCCTGAGCCGGAGCATAGTGTACTCCTCCGGGCCTCCCGGCGGGATAGCCGACTCATCCGGGTCCTCCGGAAGATACTGGGGGGCTTGAAAAAAGGCGGAAAGGCTTTTCGGGGTATAAAACCGCCTGCCGCCGAAAAAGGAGTGAGCGGAGGGGCCGATGCCCAGATATTCGTCCCCGTTCCAGTATTTCAGATTATGGCGGCTTTCCTTGCCCGGAACGCTGAAATTGGAAATTTCATATTGGAAAAGCCCGGCCTCCTCCAGCGCCTGGCAGGCGGCCAGGTACAAGTCGGAGGCCTGGTCGTCGCCGGGCAGGTGAAAAGCCTCTCTTTGCTGAAAAAACCGGGTGCCCGGCTCAATTTTCAAAAGATAGGCGCTGACGTGGGTCACGCCCGCGTCACGGCAAAAAGCCACCGATTTCCTTACGGAATCGGTGGTCTGGCCCTCCAGGCCCAGCATCAGGTCCAGCGATACGCTGCGGAAGCCGGCCCGTTGAGCGGCCGCGGCCGTATCCCAGGCCTGCCGCGCCGTGTGCCTCCGGCCTAAGAATTGAAGCTCCGCGTCAAGGGGCGGACTGAAGCCCGATGGAGATTCGGTTGGCGCCCGCCAGCCGCAAAGCCGGAAAATCGAAGCCGCCGGCGGAGCAAGGGTTCATTTCCACGTGATTTCAGCTCCTGGAACGAAGGAAAACGCTTTTTGAGCGGCTGTAATCAGCCGGGACAAGCGGTCCGCGCCCAAAAGGCTGGGCGTGCCGCCGCCGAAATACAGAGTGTCCACAAAGCGGGGGCATTTTTTTCACCCCAGAGAAAAAGCTCTGAAATCAAACGGCCGCAGTAATCGTCCATCGTCCGGCTGCCGGCAGGCAGGGAATAAAAATCGCAGTAGGGACATTTGCCGTCGCAAAAGGGGATGTGCAGATACAGGCCGATAGGATCCCGGCGCCGGGGGATCATGCTTCCGCCTCGGTTTTCTCAGCACCAATGAAGTCGATTCCACCGTTATAGGGATGGAAAATGATCCCGGTCACGTTTTGGGCGGAGGCAAAATACCGCCTTTCATAAACCAGGGGATAAAACACCAGATTCTGGATCAGGTGGTTTTCCGCCTGCAGGCACAAAAGCGGCGCCGTCCTCACCGGGTGAAGCTTTGATTTGGCTTAAAAGGTTATTGTAATCCTGGTTTTGGTAACCGGCGGGATTATAAGGGTTCTCCGAGGAAAAAGATTTAAAAGCTCCCAGGGCCCGTCGTTGTCCGCCCGCAGGGGGCAGAGGGCCAGCTGGTAATTGCCGTTCCGCAAGGCGCTTTGCAGCTCATTCTCCGATACCGCGTTCAGGTTCAGATAATAGCCTAGAGCGCTGTTCCAGTTTTCCAGCAGATTATTGACGATGGCCTTGGCGCCGGGGCTGTCCAGGCAGAGAATGGTCACCTTCGGCAGAGAGTCCAGCTGAAGCTCGTTTAAGCCTGCCTCCAGATAGGCTTTTCCCTGACCCTGCTCGTAGGCGGGCAGGGAGCATTCGCCGGCCAGAGTCCGGTAATTCTCTCCCGACAGGGTGGTCTGGGGAGGAATCACGCTCTGGGCCTGGCTGTAATTTTCCGGCAGGGAGGAGAGAACCTGCTCCCGGTTTAAGGTCTTCAAAAACGCGGAGCGTATGTTGGCGTTTTGAAAGACGCTGTCCTGCATATTGAAGCATACTCCCAAGGCGGTATCCTCAAAGGAGGTCAGGTTCATATCGGCGGCATGGGCGGCCTCCAGCTGTTCCCCGGTGATAGGCGCGGCGTCCACGGTGCCGTTTGCGATAGCGTTGGCGCTGTTCATGATTTCGGCGCCGATGGTGAAGCTTATGCCGGCGGGAACGGGCTTTTGCTCCCCGGCGTACAGGCTGTTCCGGGATAGGGAAATGGATTCCCCATGGGTCCAGCTGTAGGAGGTGGAGAAGGTATAAGGGCCGTTGCCCAGGGTAGTGCCGGCTTCCAGCCCATACTGTCCTTGAGATTCGGTGAAAAATTTTTCGTTACAGGGCATGGCGGCGGAAGAAGCCATCAGCTTTGGAAAATCCTCATAGGAATAGGCTAAGTCTATTTTTAGGGTTTTGGAATCCAATGCCGTCACTCCAAGCTCGGAGGGATCCGCCTGCCCGTCCAGCACCTGCTGTCCGTTGGCAATGCAGGTAAGAGTCCTGCCCAGGTCGGAGCCGGTACCGGGGTTCAGCGCCCGGCGGAAGGCAAATACAAAGTCAGCGGCTGTCACCGGGGTTTCATCCTCGTCGGTCCAGCAGGCGTCCTCGCGAAGATAAAAGGTAAAGGCGGTGTAGTCTCCGTTATGCTCCCACCGCTCCGCGACCCCTGGCTGGGCTTCCCCGTCAGGGCCGATGCGGGTCAGGCCCTCAAACAGGCTCATGATTACGATTTGGGCCGACTGGTCGTCGGCGATCTGCGGATCCAGAGAGCTTGGCTCGCTCTCTAAATTATATTGAATGGTCTGCTCGTAGATAGGATCGGTCTTTTCCCTGCAGCCCGCCAAGGAAACGGCGAACAGCAGGCTGAGAAAGACGCACAGGCATTGTTTCAGCTTCATAGGGCGCTTCTCCCTTTCGGAATAGGATAAAATCCAAAGATTATGTAAGCGGTTACTTTGTTATCTTACCATTAAATTCCTGCCTTTTCAATGGATTTGGTATGAACTTTCTCTTACATCAGCGTAAGAAACGGGACCATGCTCCGGCAGGGAAGGATACCGTCAGGCATTTTACAGGCGCTGGAGCTTCCGCCTTCTGCATGGGCTGTCCTCCGAGGCGCGCAAAAGGCGCTTCGCGCGTGGCGCGGCGTTCCGCAGAACGCGCTTTTCCGCCTCGGCCCAGGCTGAAAGCAAAGTCTTTTCTCCCTCGGCCGGGGAGCCGAGCCTTTCAAAGAGAACCAAAAAGAGAGCAGGAAAGAAAAAGAACCGCTGGACCCGGCGCAGTACCGGGCCCGGCGGCTGCTTTCCGGCGGGCTATCCTTTAAAAATATACTGGACATCGTCGATCAGATTACCCACCGCGTGGGCGGCCTTGCTGGCCTTCTTCTTGACCTGCTTTTGATTGCTCATCAGCTGGGAGCCGACATAGCCCACCATCATGCCGGCTGCCAGGCCGGTGCCGATTCCCTTCATGAGCCCGATGGTATTCTTATTCATGATTGTTTCCTCCAAAATTTGAATGCTTTTTTACAGAAGGTTTTCCCTCCTGCATTAGTGTGCCCGGAAAAATCCAGTCAAGCAAAAAAATAGTTGGCAAATTTAGATACCAATATTTAAAAAAGAATGGTATAATAATACTGCAAAAATATGAAAAATAGAAAAATGAGAAAGGGGCTGTCAGTATGAACGATATCATTTTAAATATACTGGAAAGAAGAAGCATCCGCCAATATGAGGACAAGGCGGTTTCCAAAGAGACGATGGCGGAAATACTTAACGCGGGCGCCTGGGCGCCCAGCGCCATGAACCGCCAGACCTGGAGGCTCACCGGAATTATTGATCCGGAAAAGGTGCAGAAGCTGGCGGCCGCCGTAAAAAAAGCGCTGGGAGCGCCCCAGTCGGAGGATTATTCCTTTTACCACGCGCCCGCCTTTATTATTGCCAGCAATACCAGGGGTTACGCGAACGGCATGGCGGACTGCGCCTGCGCTATGGAAAATATGATGCTGGCGGCCCATTCCATGGGGCTGGGCACCGTGTGGATCAACCAGCTGAAGGACACCTGCGGCGACGCCGGCGTGCGAAAAGCTGCTGACGGCGTTCGGGGTGCCGGAGGATCACGACGTGTACGCCTGCTGCGCCATTGGCACCGCCCTGGGCGGGGCCAAAGCGCCTGACCGGAAGGCGGGCGCCACGGCGATTGTGGAATAAGCTGCCGCGGGGGAAACGGGAAAGCGGCTTAGAAAGCGTCCGCCCCAAACGGCTTGTAAAGAAGCCTGGCGCTCCGGAGTGACGCTCTTGCGGAAAAGCGGCTCGCCAGAGCCCTCCGCCGAAATGCCGGAAGGCCTTCCCGGACCGGAAGCGGCTCCGGCATTTCGGCGGTTTATTGCCGGACGGCATGGAATCGGCTGATTTTTATTCTTGATACAGGGGAGTTGCTGGAATGGCCCATGAGCATTTTTACGTGAAACGGTCTGAGCGGGAGAGCTTGGTTCAGCCGGAGCTGATTTATACCGGGCTGCTGGAGGACGCCCCTAATTGGTTTAATATACAGCACAGCCATGATTTTTGTGAAATTTTATACGTGGCCGGCGGTGCGGGAGAAGCGATTTTAGAGGGGAAGAAATTCCGTTTGGCGCCGGGAGACCTGGTGGTGGTGAATCCGGGCACCCTCCATGAGGAGAGGTCAGACGCGAAAGCGCCTCTGCGCCTGATTTTTTTGGCGATCCGTGATTTCGCCGTGCCTGGCCTGCCCGCCGGGTGCCTTTCCCAGGAAAAGTACCGGGTGCTTTCCTGTGGGGAATACCGGTATAAAATGGATATTTATTTACGGGAGCTTTTGCAGGAGACCTCCAGCCAGATCGAATTTTATCAGGAGATTTCCCAGGGGCTGGTGTCGGCGCTGCTGGTTTTGGTGATGCGCCTGATCCGGATCAATCCGGAGGACGAGGCGGCCCTCAGCCAGGAGTGTCAGAAAATCAAGGAATATCTGGATCAGAATTTTACGTCTCCCATCACGCTGGATTCCCTTTCGGAAACGGTTTATATCAGCAAGCATTACCTTTCCCATTTGTTCAAGGAGCAGACGGGGGTTTCTCCCATCAAGTATCTGACCTCGAAACGGATGGAAAAAAAGCCTGCGAGCTGCTGTCCGAAACGGAACTGCCGGTTTCCGAGGTGAGCAAGGCGGTAGGCTATGAAAATCCTCTGTATTTCAGCCAGGTATTTAAGCGCATTTATGGGATTTCTCCAGTAAAATACCGCATGGGACGTGCATAATCACGAAATTTTATAAAAATCCAAATTTGTGAAAAAAGTAGTTGCTTTTTTCATGTCAGTTCTTTATAATAAATTATGAACTTTTTGTTACACTTTAATGGACAGCCGGTTTTATGGGAATAGCAATCAAAAAGGCCATTATCATGCGGGTTTTTGGCATGATAATAGCCTGAAATACCGGTATGTCTATTAAAGTGTAGAATTTAGGAGGGAATATTTTTATGGAACAAAAACAAACTAACGGTATGGCTGTTGCCTCGCTGGTACTGGGCATTGTTTCCGCAGTATGTATTTTCTTCGGTTACTTTGCTTTTATCGGCATCATCACTGGCATTATCGGTTTGATTCTGGGCATCATGGCGAAGAAGAAGCAGCCCTGTGGCATGGCCACCGCCGGCATCGTTCTTTCCGCTGTGGCTCTGGGCCTGTGCGTCATCACTTTCATCGCTTGCTTTGCCTGCACCGCCTGTGCTTTGGGCAGCGCCGGTTCCTTGAGCTATCTTGCTTAATTTCCACAGCAGTTAGCAGCATCGTTGAAGAACATATGGAAAAGCGAGGAAGATTTCTTCTTCGCTTTTTCTTTGTCCCGATTCCCTCTTGACCTTTGGTCGCCCGATTTATTTTGAAAGCTAGGTGAAAACAGCTATGTTTCCGTTTATTCATGTGGGTTCGCTGAATATTGGCACCTACGGCCTCTGCATCCTGATAGGGGCGGTGGCCGGCATCGGCGTGGCGCTGATCCGGGCAAAGCGCAGGAATTTTCCGGTGGAGGATACCTTATTCCTTTCCTTTTTTCGCCCTGATCGGCGTGGGAGTAGGCGCCAAAATTTTATATCTTATTACCATTCTGCCGGATCTGATCGAGCATTTCCAGGAGATTTTTACCAGCCTGGAGGCGATCAATTTGCTGTTCACCAATGGCTTTGTGTTTTACGGCGGCCTGATCGGCGCGGTGCTGGCCATGTGGTGGTATACCCATCACTTTAAAATGGATTTCTGGCAGTCGGTAGAGCTGCTGATCCCCTCGGTTCCGCTGGTTCATGCTTTCGGCCGGATCGGATGCTTCTGCGGCGGATGCTGCTACGGGATCCCCTTTGACCCGCCCATCGGCATCGCTTTTACCAATTCACCGGTAGCGCCCAACGGGATACCGCTGTTCCCGGTGCAGCTGGTGGAGGCCGGCTTGAATTTCCTGCTGTTTTTCTTCCTGCTCTGGTTCGCCGGAAAGCCCAGGCCTCAGGGCAGGATTCTGGGCGCTTATGTCATCGCCTACGCGGTGATCCGGTTTGTGTTAGAGTTTTTAAGGTACGATTACGAGCAGGGGAATTCTTTGGGTTTTCTCTACCTCCCAATGGATCAGCCTGATCCTCCTTCCCATTGGTATTTGGCTGCTGGCACGGAGAGCGAAAGCAGGGGAAAAACCGGTTTCGGTGGAGCCAGCCGGGGCAGGCGAAGCCGTGGAAAAAGTAATAAGCAAAGCCGCAAGCCGTTCAGCGCTTGTTCCGCCGCAGTCTCATAGCCTGGGGCCTCAGAAAAAAGGCGGGCAGTCCCTTTTACACAGAAAAACACCTATCTTCCCTGGAGCCCACAGGGAAGATAGGTGTTTTTGCTTCCAGCTGAGAGGGAAGCAAATGGCAATAGCGGTTCCCGCAAAGTGAAAATCGATAGCGATAGAGCTGCTTCGGCGGCAGTGCGGGCGGCGCGGACAGTTATTTGTGATACTTTTTCCCCCTGCAAAAGGGTAAGACGGGGCCGCCGGCAAACACTTTCGCCTGCAGCGCTCCTGGCTCGTCAATACCCGCCCCCGGCGTATGGCCTTCGCTTGCCCCCTGACGCACGAACCCCGGCGCTGTTAGACGCCGTTTGGAAGCATGTGCCCGGAAGGGAGCGGGCAGTCCGCCAGCCGTGACGGACTGTCTGCCATTTAGAACCGATACTCCGCAATGGTTACAGAGTGTGGCGGCAGGGTCAGAGAGCGCCATCAAAGGGCAGCCATTGAGAGGCCACAGGGAAAATTTCGTTTTTCCCGATATCATTATAAGAATCCGCTGCTTTTCCGGTAAGAGTGTGAAGCCGGTATTCCCTGGGAGCGGCGCCAAAATCAACATCCAGTGCGCGGCCGCTGCCGGGATCCTTGTTCACCAGGGACAATATGGCGGAGTCCTTCTTCATGGTGGCCAGGGCGTCGATGATCTGGATTTCCTCCAGTGCGCCGGCCTTGCTTTTTACTGTCATTTTTGGAGCATCCTCACACCAGCAGTCCACTACGGTATCGCCCAGCAGGTTTACGTAGAGGTCGAACACGTGATAGGTGGACCGCAGAACGATTCCCTCGTCATAGGTAAAAATACAGCCTCTTGTGTTTACCGTGGGGGCGAAGTTTGCCATTTTCACTACGTCGCAGTGGCGGTTGCAGGCGTTTAAGAAACAGGCGCTGAATACTGCGTCAGCCATGGTGTAGGTAGCGTTTTGGTCGTTTTTCATCCCGGGGAGTAAGATATTCCTCCTTGGTTACTCCCATAGGCTGGTGGAATACGTTGGGGTGATACCAGCTCCGCAGATTCCACTCGTCAAACGCTATTTTGATTTTTCCCTTTAGATTCATAGCGGTGAGCAGACCTTGGATATTTTCGATGGAATCATCCACGTGATTGGTGTAGGCCATAGCTTCCTCATAGGTGGCGCACTGGTTTTTCTCCTGCAGCGGATCCCAGTATTCATGAATGGAAATCCAGTCCAGAAAATCGGAGCAGTTTTTCAGAAGGCTGATGTTCCAATCCAGGTCGGTTTTAGCCGATTCCTTCACCAGCCTTCCCCACTGCTGAGCGGATTTTGCGCCGATCTCCCAGTCGCCGTAGTTTTCATTGCCGATGCTCCAGTACTTTACGCCGTAGGGCCTGGGATGGCCGTTTTCGCTGCGCCATTTGGCGTAGCGGCCCTCCCGCTCCAGATTGCAGTATTCCACCCAGTCGCTCATTTCCTCTGAGGTGCCGGTTCCCGCGTTGGTGCAGATATAAGGCTGGCAGCCCAGCTTTTCGCATAAATCCATATATTCGTCGGTGCCAAAGGCGTTGGATTCCTCCACACGCCAGGCTTTGTCGAAATACGGTTTTCTTTCAGGACCTACGGCGTCCTTCCAATGGTAGGATGAGGCAAAGCAGCCGCCGGGCCATCGCAAAACAGGCACTTTGATTTTACGCATGGCCTCCAGCACATCCAGCCGAAGCCCCTTTTCATCGGAGAAGGGGCTTTTCGGATCGTAAAGCCCGCCGTAAATTTGGCGGTGGAAATGCTCGATAAAATGTCCGTAGATCATTGGGTCTCGTTTGCCGAGAACCCGTTTTTGATTTATTTTCAAACGCATAGGATCAAATCCTTTCTTTTGGCGGAGCGCGCCTCGATTCCGGACGGACGCCGGCGAAAGCAGCGCAGGGGAATACCCGATCCGAACGAGGGCCTTTCCATTCCGTCTGCCCATCAAGCGCTCTTGAAGCCTTTTTAAGGGGGAGCTTTATTTTTTTTGCGGCCTGGGGAAACGCTCATGGCAGCTTCCCAGCTTAGTGAAAAGGTCCCGGAAAATAGCGTCCCGGTCCATACGCTGAACGCTGCGGATAAAATGGCGCCGCTCGTCAAAAGCGTAGGAGTGGTCGGAAACCACCACCGGCGCGTGAATCAGGGAGGAGGGGGTCCAGCCGCTGTTCACCAGATAGGCAACGGCTCCTACATCCCAGATTGCCTTGGACCAGGCGAAGTGATCGTTGGAATAGGCCTTTACGTTGTCCACCAGGTAATCGCAGATTTTATTTTTTCCCGCGAGGCAGGCCTCCAGCTCGGGAACCGTGGTGATGAGAAAATTGGTAACCCCGAAGGCGGGAATCTGCACCAGGGGTACGCCGCAGTCGAACAAAACCTGGCCGGCGGCCAGGTCCTGGCTTAGGTTAAACTCGCTGGGGTAGACCCAGTCTCTGGTGTTGCCGCCCAGCCAGACCACCACCAAATTTTCGATGATCTCGGGGCATTTGAGGATCGCGCTGACAATATTGGTGCAGGCGCCGATCCCGATGACATAGAGAGGGTCATCCGGGGAAGCCTGGCGGGCTTTTCGGATCAGGTCGTTTACCGCCTCGCTTTCCTGGGGAAGCTCCGGACCTTCCAAGGGCGCTCGGCAGCCACGGAAGACGAAGCCTTCCGGATCGCGGCCGGTCAAGCCGCAGATCTTTAAAATTTCCTGATAGCTTTTTTTCCATTCCGTCCGCCGGAGAGGAGGAGCGGCCGTTATAAAATAAGGCGGCGTAAATCGCCTGCAGGTCGATTTTTTCCGGTGACAGCATGGCGTATAGGATAGCAAATTGGTCGTCGATCTCATTGTAGGCGTCCGTATCCAGTACAGCCTTTACCCTGCGCGCTGGGGAGGAAGCAGCCTTTCTGCCTGTTGTGAAGCGGATAATTTAGAAGAAAAATTTTTCATAAACTCAAAATCCTCCAGCAATTGTAAAAACAAGAACTGCCGGCTGTTATAGAAGCTTTCTGGGGGCGCCGGTAGTCCCCTCATTATAAATTTTCACCGGAAGCACCCTGGCCTGCTTTGGCATATCGGGGTTGGTGATCCGCTCCAGCAGCAGATCTACGGCGATTTCTCCAATATTGTATTCCTGAGCGCAGAAAATACTGGTCAGCGGCGCGTGATAGGGCACGTATTTCCGGATGTGGTCGAAGCCCATCAGGGAAATATCCTTTGGAATTTTTACGTGGGCGGTACGGAAGGTGTTGATAATCCGGTAGGCGATTTCATCGTTAAACGCCAGGATGGCGGTATAGTCCAGCGGATTCAGCAGCTCCATTATGGCGTTGTTCTTGATAGCGCTATCCATATCGCCGCAGCCGATGACGCGGATATCGCTGTCAGGGATCCCGGCCTCCTTCAGCTTTTTAAAAAGCCCGCTTCCCGGTCCACCTGGGCGCTGTTGTTCATCGGCCCGCGGATATAAGCGAACCTTTTGTGGCCCAGTTCTAAAAGGTGCCTGCCGGCCAGATACCCTCCGGAGACATCGTCGCACCGGACTAAATCAGCGTAGACGCCGGGAATCCAACGGTCCACCAATACGAAAGGCACGCCGCTTTGTTCGAGAAAAGCCACCACGGGTTTATCGTCGCTGTAAGGGAAATACAGAATCCCGTCTACTGACTGGGAAATAGCCACGTGGACCATCTGGGTGCCGATCTGCCTGCCCTGTTCCTCAAGCTGGGTACACAAAATCATCATATCGTATCCGGCCTGGCGCAGAAAAAGCTCGATTTCGCTGATCATGGAGGTAAAGTGCTGGTTTCGGATATCGTTCACAATCACGGCGATGATATGGCTGGCGCCGGAGCGCAGGGATGAGGCCAGGTTGTTGCGGATGTATCCCTTTTCTTTGGCGGTTTGCTGAATTTTTTTCCGGGTTTGCTCCGAAAGCTTGGTGTCGCCCCGAAGCGCCCGGGATACGGTGTTCACAGAGTAACCGCACTCGTTGGCAATATCTTTCAATGTTACACGGACTGGTTCCAAGATAATCCTCTCTTTTTCTATTTTGGGAAGTATAAAAATTGCTTCCTGCTGTATTTTTTTGCATTTGACATGTTTATAATAACATCCCTGTCTCAACGGCGCAAGACAAAGTTCAGGCGCTGTTTTTATGGAATTTACAACAAATTTTTATCGATTGTTCTTAAGAAAACAGGAGGAGCATTGCGGAAGGATCCGCACGGAACCAAAGCGGAGGCAAGGCGCCCTGACAGAGACGTCAGACCCTGTCTGCACAGTTTTTGCGCCGGCGCCTGCCGGCCTTCATGGCTTTCAGCAGAGGAGGGCTTCCGCGGCTTTGGACGGCTTTGGCTTGGCGGCCGCCGGGCGGAGCTTATTGAGGAATTACGATGACGTTGACAGAATGCTTCCGGATCGGGACCGGCTGGCCGCCGTCCAGGATAGAGCTTGCCGGAGTAACGCGCTCCGGCTGATCCGCTGTATTGGCGTTCCGAATGGAATCGCTGTAAAGCTCCAGCTTTTCCACAGCCTTTCCGGAAAGCCCCGGAATGTCCAGGGTGAGCAGGCAGTCTTCGGTGAGGGACTGGTTCACAACGGAGAGATAAACCGCGCCGTCTCCGGCCGTGGCCACCGCGTCTATGGCGGGGATGTCCTGATCGATGACCTTATCGGTCACAACGTGATTTTTCTTGTCGATGTTGATGCCGAAGGGCAGGCGGCGGACATCGTGGACGGTAATGCGGCTGTCGCAGTCTACATCGGCGCGGACCAGCTGGGAGCCGGTATGGTTAGCCAGCATCTGGAACACATAGTAAGGCGTTCTCTTGAGACAGCCCTCCTTGGTGACATGGAGGGCGCCGGTAATATTCACAAAGGTGGAATACATGGCCATTTTCACCGTGTCGCAGTTCCTCACCAGCCAATTGAGGATCAAAGCGGTGATGATGGCGTCGTGGAGGTTGTAGGTTTCATCCTGGTTGACGGTGCTGAAATTCCAGCCGAACATATTCCACTCATCCCAGGCCACCTTGATCTCGTTTTTGACGCCGTTCTGGCCCGTGATAATGGAGGCCAGGGTGAGCTTGTGGCGCTCGTCGATCTGATAGGGAATATACAGGGATTCCTCATATTTTTCCGATACATCCCCGAAATCCTCCCAGCCCAGGCCGTAGTAATGGGCGGAAATCAGGTCGATATAGGGGAGCGAGCCGCTTTACCACCGTGTGGTTCCATTCGGCGTCCTGCTCCATGCCGCAGGCTACCAGGCGGATGCTCTTATCTACCGCTTTCATGGCCTTGGCAAATTGAACCGCGGAATCGGCATATTCCGCCGCGGTCTGGTTTTCCATCTGCCAGGGGCCGTACATCTCGTTGCCCAGCCCCCAGAATTTCACGCCGAAGGGCTCCTCGTAGCCGTGGGAACGGCGGAGATTGGCGTAATAGGTGTCCAGAGTGCCGTTGCAGTACTCCACCCAGTGCATGGCCTCCTCAGCGGTTCCGCTGCCCATATTGACGCAGATCAGCGGTTCGGCCCCAACCTTGCGGCAAAGCGTGATAAAATCCACAGTGCCGAACTGGTTGCTTTCTGAAACGCCCCAGGCAAAGTCAAAACGTTTTGGGCGGTCATCCTTTGGGCCGACGCCATCCTCCCAGTGATAGTTGGAGACAAAGTTTCCGCCCGGATACCGCAGAATGGGCACCTTGACCTCCTTCAGCAGGCTCCAGCACGTCTGTGCGAAAGCCATCCTCATCGGAGAGGGGATGGCCGGGATCGTACACGCCGCCGTAAATATTGCCGAAGGCGTGCTCCATAAAGTGGCCGAAAAGCAGGGGGCTGACCTCCCCCTGTACTTTTTCACGGTTGACGGTAATTTTTGCTTTCATCGAATCATCTCTCCATCCCGGTTAGTGTGATTGAGTCCGCCGGCGTTTTCAGAGCCAGTCCGCCGGCGTTCCTGTTGTGCTCGTACACGAAATTGGTTTCAATATAGCACAAAAAGATAAAATTGTCAATAAGGGCGTTGGTCCGCTGGGCGGGGGTTTCTCCCGGGGAGCGGGCGGAAAAGAAAGTGAAAAGCTGCCGCCCGCCGGGAGGGAGAAACAAAGAAAAAATCCCGGAACGGCGGCGCTTTTCTTTGGGCCTCCGGCTTCTCAATTTAGTGCTTCGTTCGGGGTCTTTTTTTCGCCATGATTTGTTTGAATTTTGAACCATAAAAAATTTTTTATCGTTAAAATATCCATTATTTACAGAAAAGGTATTGACAAATTAGGAGGTTAACGTTATCCTATAGTCAGGATTATCGATAATCCTAAATGAGCCTTAAAAAGTGCCGTCCTGAGAAACGCAAAGGAAGGACCAGGAGGGCAGGACCATTTTTGAAGTTTAGAAAGGTTGGATTCCCTAATGAAGCAAGCGAAGCTACATATTGATCGGCACTTCCAGGTGGGAGAGGTTGACAAGCGCATTTTCGGCTCTTTCATCGAGCATCTGGGCCGGGCCGTATACGGCGGCATCTACCAGCCGGGCAGTCCCTTATCCGATAAGGAGGGAATGCGTAAGGACGTAATGGAGCTGGTTCGGCAGCTGCAGGTTCCGGTGGTTCGCTATCCGGGCGGAAACTTTGTATCCTGCTTCCACTGGGAGGACAGCGTGGGACCCAAGGAGCTGAGGCCTGCGAGGCCGGAATTAGCCTGGTTCGCCATTGAGACCAATGAGTTCGGCCTGAACGAATTTGCCGACTGGGCAAAGAAGGCGGAAACTGAAATCATGATGGCGGTCAATTTGGGAACCCGCGGCGTGGACGACGCCAAAAACCTGTTGGAATACTGCAATCTGCCGAAGGGAACCTATTACAGTGACCTGCGGCGCAGCCACGGCGTAGAGCAGCCCCACGACATCAAGCTTTGGTGCCTGGGCAACGAAATGGACGGCCCCTGGGAGATCGGACGGAAAACGCCTTACGAATACGGACGCCTGGCAGCGGAGACCGGCCGGGTCATGAAGATGATGTGTCCTGAAATCGAACTGGTGGCCTGCGGCTCCTCCTTGTGGACAATGCCCACCTTCGGCGTTTGGGAAAGCGACGTGCTGAAGGAGTGCTACGACGTGGTGGACTACATTTCCATGCACCAGTATTACGACAATTACGATAACGACACCGCCGAGTTCCTGGCAAACAGCACGGCGATGGATCGGTTCATCAGCCAGGTGGTTTCCCTCTGTGACGCCGAGCAGGCGAAGCAGCGCAGCAGCAAGAAAATCAACCTGTCCTTTGACGAATGGAACGTATGGTACCATTCCAAGGAGGCGGATAAAAAGATCGAGCGCTGGACCAAGGCGCCCCGCCAGCTGGAGGATATTTACAACTTTGAGGACGCCCTGCTGGTAGGCGAGATGCTGATCACCATGCTCCGCCACGCGGACCGTGTAAAGATCGCCTGCCTGGCTCAGCTGGTAAACGTGATCGCTCCTATTATGACCAGCGACAAGGGCGCTTGGCGGCAGACCATTTACTATCCTTATTACTATACCAGCATTTATGGACGGGGCCGCGTTCTGCAGACCCTGGTGGATTCTCCCCTTTATACCACGAAAAACAACGGCGATGTTCCCTATCTAGACGCTGTAATGGTGGAGTGCGACGACGGCTCCTTGTCCCTGTTTGCCGTCAATAAGAGCCTGGAGGATGACATTACCCTGGCCTGCGACCTGAGACAGTACGAGGGCTTCCGAGTCGAAAGGCATATTGTGCTGGATCATGACGATATGAAGGCGGAAAACACAGAGGAGCATCCCGATACCGTGGCTCCGAAGAGCAACGGCGCATCCAGTATGGAAAACGGCCACCTTTCAGCGGTGCTGAAGAAGCATTCCTGGAATATGATCCGTATGACCATACTTTAGCGGACAATAGATTCTAGGCTGTTATTGTGCAAAAAGGCATAAATAACAGCCTTTTTTGTTTTATTTTGCTTAAAACTCTCTCGTCCACTAATCTATAAGACCCCAAACATCTAAAAGGAGGAGCAAAAATGAAAAGACTTGTTTCCGGCATCCTGGCGGCCCTGTTAGCGGTAACTGCTTTCAGCGCCTGCAACACCAATTCCCCCGCCAGCAGCGGCGACGCCACCAGCGGCGCTTCCAGCACAGAGGCTTCCAGCGGCGACGCTCAGAAAGAGCCCGTTACCATTCAGTTCTGGACTTCCTTCACCGGTCCTGACGGCGAATATGCCCGTGACATTACCAACCGCTTCAACGAGATGGATAACGGCATCACCGTAGAGTTTGACGCTATGGGCGCCGACATTCTGACCGAGAAGCTGGCCACCGCCCTTTCTACCGGCAACGCCCCCGCCCTCACCTTCCAGTTTAATTTGCAGGTAGGCACCCATGGCAAGAACGACACCATGAGAGACCTGTAAGAATACGGCTTTGCCGTGCCGAAGTCCACTCCCGACGATCAGGTGGAAGCCGCTTATGAGTACATCGCTTACTGGTATACTCCTGAAATTGCCTCTGAGTGGTGCCTGAAGAACGGCTATCCTCCGTTCATCAAGTCTCTTGTTGAAAACGAGGACATCAAGAATGACGAATATGTCAGCATCTTCTCCCAGATGGAGGACTACGGCGAGGTTTCCTGCGTAGGCCTGACCACTGGCCAGCAGATTCAAAGCGACGTGCTGTTCCCCATGGTAGAAAACATCATGGCCGGAAACGACGCCCAGGCCGAACTGACCAAGGCTTCTGAGGAAATCGATGGAATTTTAGCGACTGAGAAATAATCAGAATAAGTGGCGAGGTTTGCTCTAGTTGGAGGCTAACGCCTTATCTTGGGGCAAACCTCAAATTTTACCAAAGGGGGATGCCAGCTTTGCTGAAAAAATTAGACAGATATTGGAACCGTCCCGGCCGGGCCGCCTATCTTTATACTGCCATCGTTAGTGCTCCTTTTTTATTTTTGCTTTTTATTCCGCTCTGCGCTTCTATTGTAATCGGCTTTATGCACATGGACATCTACTTCAGCGACGTTCATTTCGATGGATTTAATAACTTTGTCCGCGCGTTTCAGGACGAACGCTTTTGGAACGCACTGAAAAACACTCTGCTTTTCGCGATTATAGAAATGGTGCTCCAGATCGTGGTAGGACTGCTGGTGGCTAACGCCCTGGTGAGCTCGACGTTTTTCAATAAATTTTCCCGCACCATTCTCTTCATTCCCGTTGTAATCTCGACCGCCGCCACTGGCGTTATGTTCGGTCTTCTTTTAGATGAAACCATCGGCTATATTCCCTATCTCTGCGGTATGCTGGGCTTCCCGGACGCCACCTTTTTCAGAAACGCTTCCACCGCGATGGGCACGATCATCGCCATGACGGTTTGGAAAAACTTCGGCTATACCATGTCGATTCTCGTGGTGGGCATCCAGGGCGTGTCCCAGAGCTACTACGAGGCCGCCCGGATCGACGGCGCCTCCAAGGTGCAAAGCAGTTCTTCTATATCACTCTGCCGGGGATTCTGCCCAACCTGGGCTTCTGCATCATCACCAACCTGATCGGCGCCCTGCAGGTATTTGACCAGGTGTTCGTCACCACCCAGGGCGGTCCCCAGTATACAACCGAAACCTTAGTGTTCTACATCTATAAGACGGGCTTCCGCGACCCCTTCGACCTGGGCTACGCCAGCGCCATGTCGGTCCTGCTGCTGATCGCTATTTTAATCCTAGCCGTGCCGGTCTATAAGAAGATGTTTATGTCTAAGGATTAGGAAGGTGCACAGATTATGAAAAAGACAAAAGAAGATATTGTATTAGGCACTATCAAATATATCTGCATCGCGGCTTTGCTGATCGTGGTGCTGTTTCCCATTATCTGGCTGGTCGCCGGCTCCTTTAAGCTGGAAAAGGAGATTTTATCCTTCCCGCCTACCGTATTCGGCGAGCATTTCAGCATGAAATCCTTCCAGCGCATTTTTGATGCGATTCCCTTTCTGCAGTATATCGCCAATACGGTGATTTTTGCCTTGGGCGCGACCGGTCTGGCTCTGGTGTTCGACTCTGCGGCGGGATACGCCTTCGCCCAGCTGGACTTTAAGGGAAAGAATTTTCTGTTCGTCGTCGTTTTGCTGACCATGATGGTGCCGTTCCAGGTCATGATGATTCCGCTCTTTTGGAATCCAATTATTTGGGACTATTAAATACCTATATGGGCCTGATTCTGCCCAAGGCCACCACCGCGTTCGGTGTGTTTATGATGCGCTCCTATTTCGCTCAGCAGCCTCATGAGCTGGGCGAGGCCGCCCGAATCGACGGCTTAAGCGAAATCGGTATTTTCTTCCGGATCTTCCTGCCTTTGGTGGTGCCGGGCCTGATGACCCTGGGTATTTTCCATCTGATGAACAACTGGAACGATCTTCTGTATCCCCTGATGATGACCACGGAAACCAAGATGAGAACCCTCTCCGCCGGACTGGCGCTGTTCGTGGGCGAGAGAAGCACCACCTATTACGGCCCTCAGCTGGCCGGTGCATTGATCTCCATTCTGCCGCTGATGGTTCTGTACGCTTTCTTCCAGAAGTATTTCATCGCCAGCGTGGCCACCAGCGGAATGAAGGATTAATCGGGATGAATCAAAATTTGAAAAATTCTGCCCAGGCTCTGCTGGCCATGCAGCGCATGTCCTGGGAGCAAGGAGTGGCGGCACAGGCGTTTTTTGAGTACGGGCGGCCTGACATCGGGATGCTTATGGTCCGGGAGGCCTTGCGCCGCTCCGACGGGAAGGGCCTGCTGGGGATTACTAATCCGGCGATGGATTCCGTTGACTGCGGGGCCAACGGACTGCCCCTTTATTACGCTTATCAATATACTGGGGACCGCGCTTATTGGGCGGCCCTGCAGAGACTGGCTGATTGGCTGGAGTTTTCCGCCCCCCGGGGCGCCTCCGGCCAATTGTATCATAACCCGGGCAGCCGGAAAATGATGATCGACGGAATTTATCACATTCTTCCGCCTTTAGCGGCGGCAGGAAGGGCCGGGTTCGCGGCTCAGCAGGCGGAGCTGTTTCACCGGAGGCATTATGATTCCAAAACTGGGCTTTACCGCCAATTTTGGGATGAGGACGGGAACAGCTTTTGCCGCCGGGAGCTTTGGGGCGGCGGCCAGGGATGGATGGCCGGGGCCTTAGCCCTGGCGTGCAGGCTTCTTCCGCCGGAGGACGGTGAAACCAAAAAAACGCTGGGTGAGCGGCTGAACCGCCTGCTGAAGGCCATGAAGAACTATTTGCGGGAAGACGGCCGGTTTCACGACGTTTTGGACGACCCGTCCACGTTCCCCGAGGTGACAGCATCCCTGATGATGTGCTATACTGTTTATCAGGGAATCAGCGCCCTTGTGGTGCCTGCCGAGGAGAAAAGGGATGCCGACCGGGTGCTGGAGCTTTTAGAGCGGTATGTGGATGAACAGGGCTTTGTCAACAGCGCCTGCGCCTCACCCGGCTTTGACCGGCCCGGAAATTCCGCGGAGGCGCAGGCTTTTTATCTTTTGGCGCATTCGGCTAAGAGAGCGTTAGAACCCCAAAAAGCTTAATGATGAGGTGAAAAAGAAATGATGCTGAACAATAATCCCTATTCTGAGGTCAAGGGCTTTAACTACTGGCCGTCCTATGCTATGGTTTTAAACGATGTGATGGACAGATTTGATTTGGAAATCGTCAAAAGGGAGTTAAAGGGCGCCCAGAACCTGGGAGCCAGCTGCGTACGGGTGTGGGTCAGCAATGTGAGCTGGCAGAGAAGCGCCCCAAGGTTTCTCTCTGATTTCAGAGCCTTGCTTTCCGCGGCGGAAAGCTATGGTATTTTGGTCATGCCTGTGCTTTTTAACCGCTGGGTGGATACGGATTATCCCGTAGGAGAACTGGACCTGACCACCGTAATGATGCCATTGTCCGGGGCCAACCGGGAGTATCTGCGCTCCTTCCTGGGAGAATTCCGGAATGATTCCCGGATTCTGATGTGGGATCTCTGCAACGAGCCTTTTTATTACGCGCTTCTGCCGCTGGAGGAGAACGCAATCCAGGAGATCAAGAGACTGGAAATCCGCTACTGGCAGGAATGCCTTGCTGAGATCCGCCGGATTTCTCCCAGCCAGCCGGTCACTATGGGCTTTGCAGGCCCGGCAGACCCGGCGCTGGAGGAGCTTTACCGCAGCCTGGATGTGATTTCCTTCCACCCCTACGCCGAGTATTGGGACGAGGGCTTTTTACAGTTCACAGATGCTTACATAGACGTTGCGAACCGGCTGGAGAAGCCTCTGCTCTGTACGGAAACCTGTCAGGGCAGCCTAAACGACCAGGTGCGCGGGGAGATCGTCAGGCAAACCCTGGATGCGCTGGAAAGCCGAAGCATCGGATGGCTGGCCTGGCATTTGTGCGAGGGAAAGGTCGTCACCGGAGACCGGTCCCGTCCGGACGGAAACTGCCGGCCCGGAGAGGCAGGATATATGCCCTTCCTGCTGGCCGACGGCTCGATCCGGCCGCATCACGAGGCGGTGCTGCGTTACACCAAGCCGGAACGCAGCAGCTGACCGAAGCCGCAGGCAATCGCGTAAACCGAAAGGAAATAAGGAGGATGTCATAGTGCAATACAGAAGAATGGGCCACAGCGGGCTGAAGCTCAGCGAGGTGGCCGTTGGAAGCTGGATGACGGATCTGAAGGGCCGGGAGGCCTGCGATACCGCGAAGGAGGTTCTGCGCCGGGCTTACGACAGCGGCGTAAACTTTTTGACTGTGCCGACGCTTACAGCGGCGGTCAGGCGGAGGTTTTCCTAGGAAATATTCTGAAAGAATTTCGGAGAAGCTCCTACGTGGTTTCCAGCAAGGTGTTTTTCCCAGTGGGAGACGGTCCCAACGACCGGGGGCTTTCCGAAGCACATTGTGGAACAGCTGAACCGGTCTCTGAAAAATCTGCAGGTGGATTATTTGGATCTCTATTTCTGCCACCGGTTTGATCCGGAAACCTGTATGGAGGAAACTCTGGAAACTCTGAGCGATATGGTGGCCCAGGGGAAAATTCTGTACTACGGGGTCAGCGAATGGAGCCCGGTTCAGATTACCAAGGCGCTCGGCCTGATTCAGAAGCACGGCTACCGGCCCTTGTCTGTGATTCAGCCTCAGTACAATATGGTGGACCGGTATATTGAGGATGAAATTATGGGGATCTGTGAGGAAAACGGCGTGGGTATCGTTCCCTTCTCGCCCCTGTCCCAGGGCCTGCTCACAGGCAAATACAGAAGGGGCCAGCCTATCCCGGAAGGCTCCCGGGCAACCCATCAGGCGGATAAGCAGATCAACCAGCTTCTCACAGAAGAAAATCTGGATAAGGTGGAGAAGCTGCTGCGGGTGGCCAAGGAGCTGGGAGTTTCCCTCTCGGTTCTGGCTCTGGCCTGGATCCTGCGGAAGCCGGCCGTCACCAGCGTGATCACCGGGGCCTCCAAGGCCTCCCAGCTGGCTGGCAACCTGGCTGCCAGCGGGTTCCGGATTCCTCAGGAGGCTCTGGAGGAAATTGAGAAGATTCTGGATTACCATCCCTTTGTGAGAAGGATAGGATAACCCTACGGAAGGAAAGGGCCGCGATAAAAGGAAATCCGCTTAGCAGGCGGCCAAAAGAAGCGGAAAAACAGTGAAGCACAAAATGCGAAGAATAGAAAAGCGGAAGCTTTGGCGAAGGTGAAAAGGAGGAGCTTATGAAAAAGATTACGCTTGGAGGAATGCAGGCCTCCGATATTGTCCTTGGATGTATGCGGATCAGCGATATGGCTGTGTCCCGGGTGCAGGAGCTTTTGGAAACAGCTGTCGAAGAGGGGATCAACTATTTCGATCACGCAGATCTTTACGGCCACGGGGCTTCAGAGGAGGTTTTCGCAGGCCATGGGCCAAAAGCCCTCGCTGCGGGAGCGGATTTATCTCCAGTCCAAATGCGGCATCCGGGATGACGGGGGCCTTTTCCGGTATGATTTTTCCAAGAGCCATATTCTGAAAAGCGTTGACGGCATTCTGAAACGGCTGAACACCGATTATCTGGACGCGCTGCTTCTGCACCGGCCCGATCCGCTGGTGGAGCCGGAAGAGGTGGCCGAGGCCTTTGAGCTTCTCCACAGCAGCGGAAAGGTCAGAAGCTTCGGCGTCAGCAACCAGTCCCCTATGCTGATCGAGCTGCTGCAAAAATATGTCAATCAGCCCTTGGTGATCAACCAGCTTCAGTTCGGCGTTGCCCACACCCCTATGCTGGATCAGGAGCTTTTCTTCAACATGACCGCTGATCAAAGCGTGGACCGGAGCAGCGAAATCCTGGAGTACTGCCGCTTGAAGGATATCGCCATACAGGCCTGGTCGCCGTTCCAGTATGGATTTTTTGAGGGCGTGTATCTGGATAACGCCAAATTTGGCCCGCTGAACGATACCTTAGACGCCATTGGAAGGAAATACGGCGTATCCAAAGCCGCTGTGGGCGTTGCCTGGATTCTGCGCCATCCGGCGAAAACCCAGGTAATCGTCGGCACCACCAACCCGGAGCGCCTGAAGGCGATGTGCAAGGGCTCGGAGGTTGTCTTGACCCGGGAGGAATGGTATGAGATTTACCGGGCGGCCGGACATAAAATCCCCTGACCATAAGCCGCCGTTTCGAGGCTTAAGCAGATCAGAAGCGAATAAATACAGTGGACGCCTTGCGGTGCTTTTTTACGGAAGCTGACGATTTTACTTTTGCGGCCGCCCCGGAGCGCTTGTTTTGCGGCGAAACCGTTCAGCGCAGCCGCCTTGCCGCAGGGCTGAGAGGGCTTCAACGATTGTCAAATCAGCTTGAGCGTTATGCGCGGCCGGCAACACGCGGAAACCGCCTGTTGCCAGGAGAAACCGCCGCCGTGGACCGGTGGAATGCGAGCCGTTAGGGAACCCTGTGAACACAGGCGCGCCGCGCGGTGAATCAGACAGATTGCACCGCAGGAGGTATGGGCGTGAAACGTCCGGCCCGGGCGCTGTACGCCTGAAAGAGCTTTCGTCACAACGGCGGGCGGTGAAAGGCGTTCTCAGTCCATTCTCAGCTGTTTTGCTGATCAAGCTTATCTGAGCTGTGCTTCAGGATCAACAAAATTCGAAATTAAGGAAGGAATCGGCATGAAAGGATTTCAAAGCAGGCTTCTCGCAGCCCGCTGGGAGGAAGGACTGCTGTGCGGCAACGGCACCATCGGCGCTATGGTGATGGGCTGGCCGAAGGAGGAGACCATTTATTTTACCCATGAGAAATTATACGCGCCCTTCGCTCCGAAGCGGGAGCCTGTGCATACGGCAGGGCATCTGGAAGCTATCCGGCGCATGATGCTGGATGGCAGATACGAGGAAGCGGCGGAATTTGTGGTAAATCTTTCCTATCAGGAGGGGTATGGGCCCCGGATCGAGCAGTGGACCGACGGGTTTACCGTGGCCTGCGACATGAAGCTGCGGTTTCCCCAGAAGGAGGAGCCGGAGGACTATAAAAAATCCCTGAATTTTGAAAACGGCCAGGCGGAGGTTTCCTTCACCCTGGGAAGCAGCCGGGTCACCCGGGATTTCTTCGTATCCCGAGCCGCCGGGATCGCCGTAATGCGGATCACCTCTTCAGAGCCCGTCAGCTTTGAGGTCTCTCTGGAAAAGCATCAGGAAATTCAGGAAGCCTGCGAGCCGTATTGGAAGGAGGTCGGCTACGACCGCCGGATCCTGGATCCGCTGGTAGCCGTTCAGGATCATACGCTGCTGTATGAGGGCGTGTATCAGGATACCGATTTCGGATACCGCTGCGCTGTAAAAGTCGCGGAAACAGACGGTGCGGTTTGCGGGGAGCCGGACAGAATCACCGTAAGAAACGCCCGGGACACCTTGCTGTTCTATAATATTCTTCCGGTTCCGGACCGCCGGAAGGCTGTCCCCGGGCGGAGGACAGCTTTGAGAGCCTGCCCTTGTCCTATGAGGAATTGCTCCAGGCCCACGCGCGGCTTCATAACGCCGTTTACAGCCGTATGGAATTGAAACTCAGCGACCCGCAGGCGCCTAAGAGCGAGCTGGCGGAGGAGCTCTGGGAAAAAGGGCGGCAAAAGCTGCCGCCCAACCGGTATTTTTGAAATGCTGTGCGACGCGGGCCGGTACCAGGTGATCTGCGCCAGCGGAGAGACGCCGCCAACGCTTCAGGGGATTTGGACCGGAACCAACCATGTGCCCTGGTCCGCCGATTATACCCGCAACGGCAACGAGCAGACGGTGATTCTTTCCAATCTGCCCGGCAATATGTTTGAGTGCATGGACAGCTTTATCCGCTATGAGGAGAGCCTGATCCCGGAGGAGCGGGAAAACGCCAGGGTGATGTACGGCTATCCCGGTATTTTAAGCGCCTCCCGCACCAGCAGCCACGGCCTGAACAACCACTTCAGCGTAGAATGGCCTATGACGTTTTGGACCACCGGCGCCGCATGGAACGCCCATTTCTTTTATGATTACTATCTTTATACCATGGACCGGGAGTTCTTTTTAAACCATGCGCTTCCGTATATGAAGGAGTGCATCGTGTTTTTTGAGAAATTCCTTATCGAGGACGAAAACGGCAAGTGGATGTTCGTCCCGTCCTATTCTCCGGAAAACAAGCCGGCGAATTCCCCCGGAATTTCCCAGGCGTGCATTAACGCCACCATGGACGTCGCTTTGGTCAGCGAGCTGCTGCGGAATCTGATTCAGGGCTGTGAAACGGAAGGCGTGGAAAAAGAAAGCCTTCCCAAGTGGAGAGCCATGCTGGGGAAAATGCCTGCCTATCAAATTAACGAGGACGGCGCTTTAAAGGAATGGTGTACTCCCCGGCACGAGGATTTTTACGATCACCGCCATTCCTCCCACCTGTATCCCCTGTATTACGGGGTGGCGGAGGAATTTAAAAACCAGCCGGAGCTGATGGAGGCCGCTAAAAAGGCCTATGAAATGCGGATGAAATATAAAAAGCAGGAAATCGGCGTGATGGCGTTCGGCACGATCCAAATGGCTATGACCGCCGTCCACCTGGGAGATACGGACACGGCATGGAGGCTTTTATGCTCCATTGCGGAAAATAATTACTACAATACCTTTTCCCCCTCTCACAACGCCGGACCGTTTATCTTCAACTGCGATATCAGCGGCGGCGTGCCGGGGCTGATATTTGAAATGCTGATCCAGTCCTATCCGGTTACCGATGAAAATGGAAAGATCCAGTCCTTTGAGATCCGGCTCCTGCCGAATCTTCCGGAGCCCTGGCAGTCGGGCAGCCTGCGCGGCGTGAGAGCAAGAGGCGGCTTTGAACTGAACTTTTCCTGGGAAAACGGAAAGGTCACCCAGTGCGAGGTCATTTCACATTCCAATTACAGCTACACCATGGGATAGGGCAAAGCGGATTTGTCCGGATGGTGGGAAAACGGCTTTCTGGAGCTTGAAGGCGGAAGCGCCTGAAGCCGGGCCGCTGTGCGCCTGGGAAAGCTCATTTCGGGCCGTGGAACAGCCGGCGCTGAAAGGCTGGCTTTAAGATATTTTGATTGGATCGTCAGGAGGAGCGATTATGAATTATACGGTTATGGCTTATACCCGCCGGGAAAACAGAGAGCTGGAGAGCGCCATGCACCTGGCGGCGGTGCTGGAAAACGGCTCCTTGCAGCCCTTGCAGAACGGGACCGGCATCCTGTTTGCCAAAGCGGAATTTAACGAAGGCCCTCTGTGCGGCACCACGAAAATCCTGCGGAAGCCATGGGTGTTCCGCCTGAAGGATGGAGCCTTCGGCGTGGTATGCCTGCGCCGCAACGTAGGCGGCGGTCTGGAGCCTGGAAAAGAAAACTGCGTGCTGATATTCACCTCGCCGGATCTTCTTTCCTTCCGGGAGGAGGGACTGATCCCGGCGCGCCGGAGGGTACGGCTGTTGCGGACGTCCGGTGCCAATGGGATGGGAAGGCTGGGCTCTACCGGCTGACCTGGTCGGATGGAACCGGATATTATACCTCGTCGTCGCCGGATCTGACTTCCTTCACCGGTATGGAAAAGACCGGTTCCCCCGGAGCCCCGGGCCTTGGTGAAGCTCAGCGATGGGGTGGATGGATGTTTGATTTCTCTTACCCAAGAGGAGTATGAAAAGGTTCTGCGCCGCTATTCTCCGGTAGTCCAGACCGGCTGCCTGCCGGTTTATTGCAAGGCGGCTCCCGGGGAAAGAGTATCCCTTCCGGAGCAGGTGACCCTCACCTATTCCGACGGCTCGTTGAAGCCGATGCCGGTAAAATGGGAGCCCTTCTCCAGAACCCTGCCCGGCGTGTACTCGGTGGCGGGCGCCGTACAGCGGGAGACTTGGCCCTTTCCATTTTTGGAGGAGCGGGCGGACCCGACGGTGATCCGGTACCGGGGGCGCTACTATTATATGGCCACGGATGACGGAAACGGCCAGACCACCCTAAAAATCCGGGGCAGCGATACCATCAGCGGGCTGGCGGAGGCGGAGGAGCGCGTGATTTTCACCGCCAACCCGGAGGGATATATGTCAGGCTGCCTGGGGCGCCGGAGCCCCACGTGGTCAACGGAAGACTGTGCGTGTTTTTTGCCGCCGGCAATCCCCACTGGTATACGGTGCAGTGCCATGTGATGGTGATGGCGGGGGATGACCCCCTGGACGCGGCAAGCTGGCAGACGCCTCAGCGGTGCCGCACCATAGAAGGCGGGGTCCTGTGCCCCGATGGAATCACCCTGGACATGACCTGCTTCACTGTGGGCCAGGTTCCCTACGTGGTCTGGGCCCAGCGGGTGATGCGCCTGGAGGAGCAGGAATTCGGCAACTCCGACTTATACATTGCCTCGGTGGATCCGGAAAAGCCCTGGCAGCTCACCAGCGCCCCGGTCTGCATCTGCCGGCCGTCCTATGGCTGGGACCGGGTGGATACCACGGTCGATGAAGGCCCCTTTGCCGTGCGGAGAGGAGACGACCTGTTCCTTACGTTTGCGGGATCCAGCGTCAGCGTTCTGTATTGTGTAGGCCTGCTTCACGCTAAGACGGGAAGCAACCTGCTCGATCCGGAAAGCTGGGAGGAGCTGGGGTACCCCATTCTTACCAGCGAGAGCGTGCCCGGTCAGCTGGGACCCGGACACAACTCCTTTGCGAAGGATGAATTTGGAAACGATATTGTGGCGTATCACGCCAAGCTGCCGGCAGCGGACGGCCACGACCCGGGCATGACAAACCGGCATACCGGCCTGAGGCCTGTCCACTGGGACGCCGAAGGCCTTCCGAGACTGGATATGACCCCGGAAAGGGAGCTGTCCCCCGGCTTCCAAATCCAGGCCGTTGTGGAGATCACGGAGGCCCCAAAGGAATAACCCAAGAAACTTTGCACTAAGGCGTCCTAGGCTTACGTAGGGCGCCTTTGCTTTGCTGTGAGGAAATTTAACGAATGAAGAGAAGCGCCTGTCAGAAGCCAGGCGGTAACGGCTCTTTCAGAACCTGTGTGAACTGCGTTTCGGCTTATCTCTTTGAGCAAAATACCTTCCGCAGAAATTTCTGAGGTCCCGCTGAGGCCCCGGTCAGAAAATCTGTGCCTTTGTTCCTCCTTTTTGAGAGCTATAGAACCCTTGCCGTCAGCCAAGGCTTTTTATCCGCCCTTCCGGTTTAGCCGGGGCCTTTCTTAGCTGTAAGCGGCAAAAAAGAACCCATCCGGCAGATACCGGATGGGTTCTTTTTTGAACTAGCTTATCCTAGGAAGCTTACGGAGCGATTATTTATACAGCGGGCCGTAGGTCTTGCAGGCATTGTAATCGGCGGCCATGGGGCAGTCTACGCCGAAGGAGGCCCAGGCGTGAGGACGGAAGATCTCCTTCTCGTCCAGGTTGTGCATAGAGACCGGGATTCTCAGCATGGAGGCCAGGGTAATCAGGTCCTTGCCGATGTGGCCGTACACAAACGCGCCGTGGTTGGCGCCCCAGTTGGCCATGACGGAGTAAACGTCGGTGAAGGGGCCCTTGCCGGTGAGCTTGGGAGCAAACCAGGTGGTGGGCCAAGTGGGGTCGGTTCTCATATCCAGCGTCTTGTGAACCTCGTCCGGCAGGGTTACGGTATAGCCCTCGGCGAACTGGAGCACCGGGCCTAAGCCCTCTACCAGATTCAGGCGGACCATGGTCACAGGCATTTCGGCCTGGGTCTTAAAGTGAGAGGAGAATCCGCCGCCGCGGAAATATCCCAGGTCGGCATGGCACCAGTCGGTGGCCTTCAGGCGCCGTCAATGTCGGCGTCGGTCATGTCATACCATTTCTTCATTACATGGTTGCCGTTTTCATCTGTGCTCGCGCCGGTTGCGTCCAAAGCCGCGGCGCCGGAATTGATCAGATGGATAAAGCCGCCGGCGGCCTTGCCCTCAGGCTTCCAGCCGGTCACACGCTCCACAGCCTCGGGGCTCCAGTAGGTGCGTACGTCGGCGAAAACGCTTGCCTGGTTGGTGAGCAGGTTGCCAAACATCATGGAAACGGCATTGAGGCCGTCGTTCTCAGTGGCAAAGGGAATCGGCGCTTTTTGCCGCGCCAGTCAAAGGTGGTGTTCATAAAGGCCTCGGTAAAGTCGCCGTTAGGCTGCCAGTCGGACCACATGCGCTGGCCCTGGAAGCCTCCCAAAATGCCGTTGCGGCCCATGGATTCTTCTTCCCAGCCCATTTCGGCCAGCTTGGGGTTGCCCAGCATCAGGTCGCGGCAGATCAGGGTCATCTTGACTACGAAGGCCCATTCCTCTTCCTTCTGGGCGTCGGTGTGCTTTTTCTCCGGCGGGTTCTTATCGAAGCCCTCCGGGCAGTGCGCCTTGGTCCAGGCCAAAGCTCTCTCAAATTCCTCGTGATCGTAAATCTCCAGCTTCATGCGGCGGAGTACCTCGGTCATATCTACCCACTCGGCGCGGATGCCCAGGTAGTCCTGGAAGAACTGAGGATTGCAGAAAGAGCCCATGATGCCCATGGAAACGGAGCCGATGCCCACATAGGCTTTGTTCTTCATCACGCCGACAGCGCAGGCGCAGCGGGCGAACCGGAGAATTTTTTCCTTAACGTCGCAGGGAATGGTGGAATCCGTGACATCCTGGACGTCGTGACCGTAGATAGAGAAGGCAGGCAGGCCTCTTTGGTTGTGAGCGGCCATAACGGCGGCCAAATATACCGCGCCGGGACGCTCGGTGCCGTTAAAGCCCCAAACCGCCTTAATGGTGGAAGGATCCAGGTCCATCGTCTCGCTGCCGTAGCACCAGCAGGGAGTAACGCTCAGGGTGGCGCACACATTCTGCGTGGCGAACTGCTGGGCGCAGCGGGCCGCCTCCTCGCCGCCGCCGTAACGAATCTCGGATTCAATCAGCTCCTTGGCCATCTTAGCCATCTGCATGGTTTTTTTCTTCCAGGCTTTCCCGCACGCCGAACCGGCGGCCGTCAATGATGGGGCGGATGCCAATGGTAGGATAGTTTGTCATAAAATTTGACCTCCTTGTGATAAAATAAAATCACTCTGCCTCAACCGGCGGAAATTTCGAGCTTTCAATACGAAAAGGCTAAAAACAAGAAATCCCGCCGCTGAAATCTGTACAAGTTCATTATAGAAAAAAGCAGCCTCAAATTCAATAGGTTATCCTGTTTTGCATATCAGAATTTTTGCTTTCTTCTCCCGCCGAACGAGGCAATTTCCCGGCGGGCCCGGCAGAATCCTTTCCAGGCCGGGGCAAGGCGCCGCGGGGCGTCGCTCCTGCGCGCGGCTTTCTCTTTCCGGTATCCCAGCCTCAGCCTGGAGTTGGCGGTTTTAGATACCGCGCTGGCCGCAGAACAGGGCCGTCCCGCCAGCGCTCCTTTTGAGAGGCGGGCTTTTCAATATTCCGCTGAAGAAAGCCGGCTGTATCAGGAGCCGTTTTTATAAACCCATAAAATATCCCGTTGACTTTAGCGGAAGGAGCGTTAATAATGAAAGATGCCTGATCATAAGTTATAACGCTTTTGCGGCGGCCTGTGGAAGCGCAGACATAGGAGGAGAGAGCTTGAGAGGGGATTTCAATGACTTGACCAAGGGAGGCGTGACCAAACAGCTGGTTCGCTACGCCATTCCTATGGTGGTGACCAGCTTGCTGCAAGCCTGCTACAGCATGGCGGATTTGCTGATCGCAGGCCATTTTATCGGCAGTTCGGGGATATCTGCCATTAATAACTCCAGCCAAATCGTGTTGATTTTGACCAATATCGCCATCGGACTGACGACAGGCGGTACGATTTTAATCGGCCAATGCTTTGGGGCAGGCAGCCGGGAAAGGCAGAAAAAGGCAACCGGAACCCTGGTAACCTTGTCTATGGGGCTGGGAGCTCTCTGCGCCGTGATTTTTTTCCTGGCGGCAGAACCAATGCTGAGGGCGCTCGGCGCCCCAAGCCTGGAGGAAGCTAAAATTTATCTCCAGACCTGCTCCGTAGGGCTGGTGTTTGTATTTGGCTATAACGCTCTAAGCTCGGTGCTGCGGGCGGTGGGAAATTCCAAGCAGCCTTTTTATTTTATCGCGGCCGCCGCAATGATTAATGTGGCGCTGGATCTGTTCCTGATGGGATACTGCCGCATGGGAACTCTGGGGCGGCCGTCGCTACTACTGCGGCCCAGGGAGTATCCTTCCTGTCAGCGCTGTTCTATTTGTTAGGGAGGAAAGAGCTTTTCCAGCTAAAGCTGGAATTTTTAAAAATCCGGGTCAATGAACTGCTGGTAATTTTAAGGCTGGGAATTCCCGGAGCTGTCCAAATGACGATCGCGGGGGTTTCCTGGCTTGTGGTGACCTTTCTCATCAACCAATACGGCGTAGATGTCAGCGCCGGCAACGGAGTCAGCATTAAGATCAAGGATTTCTGCCAGCTGTTCACCTCCGCTATGGCTACTTCCGCATCCGCCATGATCGCCCAAACCTTGGGAGCGGGCCTTTACGACCGGGCAAAAAATGTTACTGATACGGCTATGAAAATCACGGTGGCGATGTCCCTGGCCATAATTGCTCTGGTAGAGCTGCTGGCGCCCCAGCTGGCGGGCCTGTTTACCAGCGACGAGAATGTAAGGCTGGCGGCGGTGCAGAACCTGAGAATCGAGATTGTAGGCCAAGTATTTTACGCGGTTTTTATGGTATATCACGCCTTAGCCATCGGCGCGGGACACACAGCCTTCGCTATGGCCAGCTCTTTTGTAAACTGTATCGTCTTCCGGGTGGTACTGGCGGCGGCCTTCAACCATTTCTGGGGGCTGACTGGAATTTACCTCGCCTGTATGATCGCTCCCGCTTCCTCGGTTCCGCTGGGCTATTTTTATACCCGGTCCAATGTGTGGCGGCGTTCGCTGGTGTAAGAAACGCCGCCCAAAAAGAAAGGCGCGGCCTAGGGAAGAACCCGGGCCGCGCTTTTTTGCCGCGTATCAGCGGATTTGGCTGATTAGAAATTAAAGTTGTCCGGATCGGCCCCAAACCGACGGTCCTGATTTAAAGCGGTAACCGCTTCCATGTCCTTCTGAGAGATCTCAAAGTCGAACACATCGCCGTTGGCAAAAATCCGGTCTTTATGAACGGATTTTGGAATCACGATAGTATCCCGCTGCAAATGCCAGCGGATGATCAGCTGGGCGGCGGACTTCCCGTAACGGCCGGCGATTTCGTTGACCACAGGGTCGCTCAGTACGGAGCCGGTGCCCTTACTGCCTCCCAGGGGGCTCCAGGCCTCTACGGCAATGCCCTTTTGGTCACAGTAATCAAAAAAGCTGCTTCTGAGTGAGATAGGGATGGCATTCGATCTGGTTTACCGCCGGAACCACCTCCGCATCCCGCAGGAGATCGTCGAGATGATGTATCTGAAAATTGCTCACGCCGATAGCGCGGATTTTTCCCTCTTTGTAAAATTCCTCCATGATCTTCCAGGATTCCTTTGTAGACTCCGGCTACCGGCCAGTGAATCAGCAGCAGGTCCAGATAGTCGGTTTGAAGGTACTCCAGGCTTTTCTCAATGTTTTCCCTCTGGGTGTGATCCCGCATATCCTGGTTCCACAGCTTGGTGGTGATGAACAGTTCCTTCCGGTCGATGCCGCTCTCCTTGATGGCCTCACCCACGGCGTCCTCGTTGTGGTAAGCCTTGGCGGTGTCGATGTGGCGGTAGCCCGCTTCCAGGGCCCACAAAGCGGCCTGCTTGGTGTCGCCGCCAGATTGGAACACGCCAAAGCCCAGCCTTGGCATTTCCACGCCGTTGTTTAGGGTTTTACTGGTTAAAAAGTTCATAAGATTTTCCCTCCATACTCATTGTTGTTTGGAAAGCCGCCGGCACAACCCGGCGGGGCGTTCTGCGTAAAAGGGCTTATGCTGAAAGCGTCGCGGCAGGCAGCCGGTCTGCACAAAGCCGCTTTTCCTTGATTCATATGGCTTTTTAAAGGCTGGCCTGACTGGTAACGAAAATCCGAAAAAGCGCGGACTTCCGGCGCAGGACTCTTTTTGGCCATTGCCGCCGCAGAGGTTCTGACACGCTTTTGAACCTGGCAAGCGCCGGTGGGGACAGGCTTACAGCGCCAGCTGGTAAACCGCCAGGGCATCCTGCTCCGAAAGCTTTTTCAGCCCGCCTAAGGGCTTAGGAGAACCGTCGGGCCAGTGGGTGGCCTTATAGGCCATTTGCGCCAGGTGCCGGCTGTCAATGCCCAAGCCGGCCAGAGTTGACGGCTGGCCCATCTCTGTAAAGAAGGCCTGAAGCCGCCGGATACCCTCCAGGGCAACGGCCTCCAGATCCCGGAGGCCGCCGCCGACGCCCATAACGTTGACAGCGAACTGGACGAAAATCGGAAGATGCTCCTTGTAAATGTGGCGCATCCACGCCGGGGTTACCACGGCTAAGCCCGCTCCGTGGGCCACGTCATAAATAGCGCTGAGCTCATGCTCCATATTGTGGCAGCCCCAGTCCTCCTCGCGGCCCAGGCCCAGCAGCCCGTTGTGAGCTACTGTGCCCGCCAGGGCGATCTCCGCCCAAGCGTCGTAGTTAGTGTGATCCCGTTTCAGGATTCTGGCATTGCTCATGATCGTGCGCAGCACGCTCTCGCACAGTCCGTCGGTAACGTCGGTGTGAGTGGTGTTGGTGAAATACCGTTCCATAATATGGCTCATCATGTCGCAGACGCCGTTGGCCACCTGGTTTTCCGGCAAAGTGAAATAAAGCTCCGGATTCATAATGCTGAACACCGGACGAAGGATCACGTCTCCGTAGGGCAGCTTCAGCTGCGCCTCCTCATTGGTGACAACGGTTCCGTCGCTGGCTTCGCTGCCGGTGGCGGGCAGAGTCAAAATGGTGGCAACCGGCAGGGCAGTCTCGATAGGCTTGCCGGTTGCGAAGAAATCCCACACGTCGCCGTCATAGGGCACGCCCATGGCGATGGCCTTAGCGGAATCAATGACGCTTCCTCCGCCTACGGCCAGAATAAAGCCGATGCCTTCCCGGCGGCAGAGCTCAATACCCTGATGGATCAGGGACAGCCTGGGATTCGGCTGAACGCCTCCCAGCTCCACAAAGGAAACGCCCGATTCCCGCAGGGAGGCGGCTACCCGGTCGTAGAGGCCGCTTTTTTTGATGCTTCCCCCGCCGTAGTGGAGAAGAACCTTTTCGGCGTAGGGCTTGACCAAGGAGCCAACCTGGGTCTCGGTTCCCCTGCCGAAGACGATGCGCGTTTTGTTGGAGTAATCAAAGTTTAGCATGTGAACAATCCTCCTGCTCTTTTAAAATTTCGGATTTATCCCGCGGCCTCGCGCCTTTGGACGCTTCAGCGTGCTGCACGCCGTGGGAAAACAGCGCTGCCAATGACGGAAGAAGCCGCTCGGACGGAGCTTTCCCGGACAATCATAGAAAAAGGCGGCGCGGCCTTCCGTCAATCGAATTCGCGAATTGCCGAACCGCGGCGCTGCCAATGCGGTTATCGGTTTCCAGTCTCTGGATACCCTTTCAGTTTACGCCGGAAGGAAAACCTTTGTCAATGGGATATTACTATGATATTTTTGTCCGGCTGGTGAAACCAGGCCGATTTTACTTCCGCGGGGAAGCCGCTGCGCCGCGGATCGCGCCGGGTTAACAGCTTCTTAAGAAGAAAAGTAGAAATTCGCTAAAAAAAATGGGGTAAAAAATAGAATTTTGTCAAAGAAATCTGTTTTTGGTTGAAACGAAGAAGAATTTCTGCTATTCTATAAGAGATATTTTCATGGGAGGTCACGTCATTGGGCGCACAGGGGAATTTTGTGATTCGGAAGGCGGAAAAGAAGGACGCCTGTCTGGTACTGGAGTTTATCCGGAAAATAGCGGAATACGAAAGGATGTCCCGGCAGGTAGTGGCCACCCGGGAGCTGCTGGAGGAATTTGTCTTTGACCGGAAAGCGGCGGAGGTCCTGATTGGAGAGGCGGAGGGCAGACCGGTTGGCTTTGCCTTTATTTTGAGAACTTTTCCACCTTCTTAGGCCGGACGGGGCTTCACCTGGAGGACTTGTTCGTGGACCCGGACCAGAGGGGAAAAGGGTATGGCAAGCAGCTGTTTCAGGCAGTGGCGAGGATCGCGGCGGAGAGAGGCTGCCAGAGGCTGGAGTGGGCCTGCCTGAACTGGAATCAGCCTTCTATAGATTTTTATCATTATATGGGCGCGGTGCCCCTTGAGGAATGGACCACCTTCCGGCTGGCGGGAGGCGCCATCGAGGCGGCTTTGGAAAAATAGAAAATTGAGGAGAGAATTAAGTATGGACGCAACCTTTTGGGCGCTAATGCCGCCTGTTGTGGCAATTGTGCTGGCACTGATTACCAAGGAGGTATACGTATCCCTGCTGATCGGCATTTTGGCGGGAGGCTTGTTTTACGCGAATTTTAACGTGCTGGATGCTCTGGAGACCACCTTTACCATTATGGGAGAACGGGTGGGAAGCAACACAAATATTATCGTTTTCCTGGTGCTTTTGGGAATGCTGGTAGCTTTGATGAGCAAATCCGGGGCTTCGAGAGCCTACGGCAGCTGGGCTTCCCGGTCAATAAAAACCAAGCGGGGCGCTTTGTTCGCCACCGCCGGGTTAGGCGCTCTGATTTTCGTGGACGACTATTTCAATTGTCTTACGGTGGGCACCGTCATGCGGCCTGTAACGGAGCGGTATAAGATCTCAAAGGCCAAGCTGGCCTATATTATCGACGCGACCGCCGCCCCGGTGTGCATCATTGCGCCTATTTCAAGCTGGGCCGCGGCGGTAGGCTCCAGCCTGCCGGAAAGCAGCAGCCTGGATGGCTTTAGCCTGTTTTTGCAGACCATTCCCTTTAATCTTTACGCTCTGCTGACTATCGTCATGGTAATCTTTATGATCGCTATGCAGTTTGATTTCGGCAAAATGAAGAAGGCGGAGGCCCATCCCGAGCTGGGCACTGCCATGTCCGATGAAATCGACGACAGCCAGGGCCGGGACCGGAAAGGCCGGGTCTTCGACCTGGTGATTCCCATTATCACCCTGATCGTGCTGTGCATCGCCGCTATGCTCTACACCGGCGGCATCCTGGAAGGCAAGTCCATCGCGGGAGCGTTCGCCGACTGCGATTCCTCCCTTTCCCTGGTCTTAGGCTCCTTTTTCACCATCGTATTGGTATTTCTGCTGTATATCCCCAGAAGGGTCATCTCCTTCAGCGAGTTTGCCGCCAGCCTGGTGGAAGGCTTTAAAGCCATGGTTCCGGCGATCCTGATCCTGACGCTGGCCTGGACCCTTTCCGGCGTCTGCGGAGAGGATTACCTTAACGCCGGCGGCTTTGTCAGCCAGGTGGTCAACGGAAACCAGATGGCCCATACCCTGATGCCCGGTATCTTCTTCCTGATCGCCCTGGGCCTGGCCTTTGCCACCGGCACCTCTTGGGGCACCTTCGGAATTTTGATCCCCATCACTATCGCCATCTTCGGCGATATGGGCGGACAGGTCATGGTGCTCACCGTGGCCGCCGTGCTGGCGGGCGCTGTCTGCGGAGATCATATTTCTCCCATTTCCGACACCACCATTCTGGCCTCCACCGGCGCCAACTGCAACCATATCGAGCACGTATCCACCCAGATGCCCTATGCCTTGCTGGTGGCCGCCTGCTGTTTGATTGGCTATCTCGTGGCGGGCTTCACCTCCAACGGATGGCTGGGCCTGGGCGTCGGCTTTGTGCTGCTGATGGCGGCTTTGATCGTTTTGCTGGCGCGGTTTAAGAAGCAGAAAGGCGCGGAAGCCTCTCAGGCTGCTGGGAAATAGTCCCGGAGAAAATAGAAATGCCGGATTTTATCCCCCTCTTTGACAAAGGAGGGGGATTTTTTTGTGGAAACGCCAATTTTTGAAAACAAACTTTATTCAGCTTTCCGGGTGGAATTTCCATTGGGTTGTGATACAATGAAGTTGCGGCAAAATATTATAAAAAAGGAGAGGTAGACAATGAAACTAGGCTTTGTCAGCGCGATTCTGGCAGATTTCACCTTTGAGGAAATGATCGACTGCGCCAGTGAAATGGGGTATCAGTGCGTGGAGGTGGCCTGCTGGCCCCAGGGAAAGGCGGAGCGCCGGTATGCCGGGGTAAGCCACATCAACGTGGATGAGCTTTCGGATGAAAAGGCCGCCTATCTTCAGGCGTACTGCCGGGAGAAAATGTGGAGATCTCATCTCTGGCCTACTATCCCAATACTCTGGACCCGGATCTGGACAAACGGGCCGCCGCGGCGGAGCATCTGAAGAAGCTGATAGCGGCTTCTAAGAAACTGGGCGTGAACATGGTTACCACCTTTATCGGCAGGGATCAGACGAAGACGGTCGAGGAGAACCTGGAGCTTTTTGAGCAGGTATGGAAGCCGCTGATTGCCCTGGCGGAGGAGAACCAGGTGAAAATCGGCATTGAAAACTGCCCCATGCTGTTCGACGCCGGACAGTGGCCCGGCGGACAAAATCTTGCAACCACTCCGAAAATCTGGCGGGAGATGTTTTCCCGGATTCCCAGCGAGTATTTCGGCTTTGAATTACGACCCCAGCCATTTTGTGTGGCAGCGCGTCGATTACCTGAAGCCTCTGTATGAGTTTAAGGATAAAATTTTCCATGTCCACTATAAGGATATCAAGCTGTATCCCGACCGGCTGGACGACGTGGGGATCATGGGGTATCCCCTGGAGTACATGGCTCCCAAGCTTCCCGGATTGGGGGATGTGGACTGGGGCGCATACGTTTCCGCCTTGCGGGATATCGGTTATGACGGGTATACCTGCGTGGAGGTAGAGGACCGGGCCTTTGAAGGCTCTCTGGAGAATGTGAAAAAATCTCTCCTGCTGAGTAAGCGGTATATAGAGCAGTTTGTCATCTAAGATATGATCCCGAATCCGCCGTGTCAGGCCGCCGGAGAAGCTTGATTTCTCCGAACGGCTGGACGGGATAGGCTTTATAGGCACCGGCTTTTCAGCAGACGGCGCCCGAGGCCGCCTGGAATCTTCTGATCCCAGGCGGCCTTTTGCGGCGGCTTTAGCGGGAAGGCTGTAACCGCAGAAAAGCCTTCGATAAAAATTAATAAATAGTTGACTTTTCCCTTAGGGTTTGGAGGTATAATATACAAGGATAGAGTGGGAATTCAAAAGAAGGAGTTTTTCAATGTTAGCGGAAGAAAAAAAAGAATCCGGCGGAAGGCTTGAGGAAAGCCGCCGCGATCCTCAGGACGAGAGAAAGTATCTGATCCGGAGAAGAGTAGTCAGCATCGTATCGTTTTTGATTTTGATCGGCTTTTTCGCCGTGGTAGCGGTTTACGTGGGCAAGCCTATGATTAACCTGGCAAAAGACCCGGAGACCTTCCGCCTGTGGGTGGACAGCCACGGCTTCGGCGGAAAGCTTGCCATGGTGGGGATGATGGTCCTCCAGGTTGTGGTGGCGGTGATCCCCGGCGAGGCCCTGGAAATCGGCGCGGGCTACGCCTTCGGCGCCTGGGAGGGGCTTTTGCTGTGCCTGATCGGCGCGGCGATCGGTTCGGCAATCATTTTCTTTTTTGTCAAGCTTTTGGGCGTCAAGATGGTGGAAGCCTTTATTTCCCGGGAAAAGATCAATTCTCTGAAATTTATCAAGAGCAGCAGGCGGCTGAACCTGCTGATGTTTATTCTGTTCTTCATTCCCGGCACCCCAAAGGATCTGTTCACCTATTTCGCCGGCCTCACCCCTATGAAGCTGCATACGTTCCTGATGATCTCTACCATCGCGAGAATTCCCTCGGTGATTACCTCCACCATCGGCGGCCACGCCCTTGGCACCCAGCAGTATGTGTTCGCGGCGGTGGTGTTCGCCATTACCATTATCGTCAGCCTGATCGGCATCCTGGTTTATCGGCGGATTTCCAAGCAGGAAAAGGAAAAAGAAAAAGAGGAGAGTCAGAATGATACCATTTCTCAGGGATAACAGCGTGGTGTTTCTCGGGCTTTTATCCTGGTTTATTGCCCAATTGATCAAGTTTATCATCGAGGTTTCCACCCACCGCAGGATCAATTGGAGGCGCTTTTTTGAATCCGGGGGAATGCCCAGCTCTCATTCGGCGTTCGTGTGCTCCATCGCCATGGGTATCGGCTTCCGGGAGGGCTTCGCGTCCAGCTTTTTTGCTCTGGCGTTTATGATCGCCATGGTGGTGATGTACGACGCCATGGGCGTGCGCCGGGCTGCGGGAGAGCAGGCGGAGGCCATCAATGAGCTGCGGGAAAAAATCTCTGAGGACCAGGTGGAGGAGGATCCTTTTCCAGAATGGGGCAAGCCCTTTGCGGGAGGCCCTGGGCCATAAGCCTACCGAGGTCATCAGCGGCGCGATCCTGGGAATCGCGGTATCGTTTTTAGCGTTTTAAAGGATGGTGATTTTCAGTCAGGCGGGAAGCAGCCGTGCTGACCGTGCCTTGGCCGCTGTTGCTTTGGTGCGGTCCTCTTGCGCCGCGAACCGGAAAAGCTGAATCATTTTCTGCTCCGCCGGCTTCCGGAAAGGTCCGCCGAAAATTCGGTGATTGACTTTGACCAGGGAGTCGGCTATACTAAAAGCAAACAGAAAAACGTTTTATTAAGGAGGCGCTTTCATGGAAAATTATCTACTGGGACTGGATAACGGCGGCACGATGGTGAAGGCCGTTATCTTTGACGGCAACGGAAAAGAGGTGGCTGGCGCGGCCGCTAAGCTTCGCATGATTACGCCGGAGGCCTCTATGACAGAGCGGGACATGGAGGAGCTTTGGGAGGCCAACTGCCAGGTGATCCGGGAGGCGCTCGCCAAGGCCGGCGGCGGCGCGGCGGAAAAAAATCCGCGGCATTGCCTGCTCTGGCCACGGAAAGGGCCTTTACCTGTGGGGAAAGGACAATAAGCCGGCCTATAACGGCATTGTTTCCACTGACGGCCGGGCTTGGAAATATCCGGAGCAGTGGCAGAAGGACGGCACGGCGGAAAAGGCCTTTGAAAAGACCTATCAAAGGATTCTGGCTTCCCAGCCGGTGTCGATTTTAAACTGGTTTAAGGAACATAAGCCCGAGGTTTTGGAAAATACGCAGTGGATTTTTGAGTGTAAGGACTACATTCGGTTCCGCCTGACCGGAGAAGCGTTCGCGGAGAAGACCGACTATTCCGGCTCCGGTCTGATGAACCTGAGGGACCGGTGCTTTGACGAGGAGCTTTTGGCCCTTTTCGGCCTGAAGGATCTGATGAGATGCCTGCCTCCCCTGAAAAACGCTACGGATGTGTGCGGCGCCGTGTGCAAGGAGACCGCGGAGCGTACCGGCCTCAGGGAAGGCACCCCGGTTTCCGGCGGCATGTTCGATATCGACGCCTGCGCCGTGGCCATGGATGTTACCGATGAGAAAAACCTGTGCGTTATCGCGGGCACCTGGAGCATTAACGAGTTTTTGTCTAAAACCCCGGTGCTGGACGGCACGATTATGATGAATTCCATCTTCGCTTTGCCGGAGTACTATTTGGTGGAGGAGTGCAGCGCCACCTCCGCCGGCAACCACGAGTGGTTCACCGAGATGTTCCTCCAGCAGGAAAAAGAGGAGGCTAAGCGGCTGGGGATGAACGTGTATCAGTACACCGACCGGCTGGCCGCCGAGGTGGGGCCGGCGGATCAGAACATTATATTCCTGCCGTTCCTTTACGGCTCTAATTACGATCCCAGAGCCAAGGCTTGCTTTGTGGGCCTGGACAGCCACCATACCCGCGCCCAGATCATCCGGGCGGTGCTGGAGGGCGTGGTGTTCTGCCACATGGTTCACATTGAAAAGCTGCTGCTGCACATGAAGCCCAGCGCGATCCGGCTGGCCGGCGGCGCCGCCAATTCTCCCCTGTGGGTGCAGATGTTTGCCGATGTGACCGGCCTGCCGGTGGAGATTGTCAAGGTAAAGGAGCTGGGAGCCTTGGGATGCGCCATGACCGCTGCGGTGGCCGCCGGCCTGTACAGCGACTGCAAGGACGCCGCCAAGCATATGGTTACCATCGGGGACCGGGTAGAGCCTAATATGGAAAACCACAAAATCTATCAGAAAAAATATGAGCTTTACCGCAAGGTGTCTGATGCGCTGTCTCCCCCTTTGGGGCGATTTCTCTCAGGAATAACCGGACGGCGGCCCCCGCGCTCTTTGATTTTAGAACGGAAGCTTCGATGCGTGAGTGCCGCCGCCTTTAAGAAGCAGCTAAGCTCAAATCAAAACCACCAGGCCTGGAAGGGGATCATACCGGCCAGCCTCTTTAGAGGCCGGCCGGTATGATCCCCTTCCAGGCCTTATCCGAGCCGCCGGCTTTGAGGGAGGCTGCGGCAGCTTTTTCTTGTTTTGCGGCTTTTACGTGCTCGAACACGGGAAAATGCCGGAAATCTGCCGGGCGCAAGGCTGCCTAAATTCCGTGCTCGAACACTTTCTATATTTTTTTTAAAAATTCATTGCTTTGTCACGCGAGAAGTGGTATAGTAGCCTTAAAGAACCAACCCCCAAAATAAAGTGATAAGATAGGAGGAAAAAATATGTTTCAAAACATCCCCCAGGTAAAATTGGGAATCATCGCGGTAAGCCGCGACTGCTTTGTCATCTCTCTTTCCGAGCGCCGCAGAAAGGCGATTGTGGAGAGCTACGCCAAAAAAGGGCGGCGAGCTTTTATGAAGTGATGACCACAGTGGAAAATGAAAACGATATGCTCAAGGCGGTGGACGAGGCGAAAAACGCCGGCTGCAACGCTTTGGTGGTATTCCTGGGCAACTTCGGCCCGGAAACTCCTGAGACTCAGGTGGCCCAGTACTTTGACGGCCCTGTGATGTATGTAGGCGCGGCGGAGGAATCCGGCGACGACCTGATCAACGGCAGGGGCGACGCCTACTGCGGTATGCTTAACTGCTCCTACAACCTGAATTTGAGAAAAATCCGCGCGTTTATCCCGGAGAACCCGGTGGGCACCGCCGACGAGCTGGCAGACCTGATCGCAGAATTTGTGCCGGTTGCCACCGCTCTGCTGGGCGTCAGCAAATTGAAGATCTTTACCTTCGGCCCCCGTCCCCATGACTTTTTTGCCTGCAACGCTCCCATTAAGGCCTTGTATGATTTAGGCGTGGAAATCCAGGAGGACTCCGAGCTGGATCTGCTGGTAGCCTATCAGGCCCACGAGGGCGACAAGAGAATCCCCGCCGTGGTGGAGGATATGAAAAACGAATTGGGCGCCGGCTGCCAGTATCCTGACCTGCTTTGCCGAAGATGGCCCAGTTTGAATTGACTCTGCTGGATTGGGCCGAGGAAAACAAAGGCTCCCGCGAGTATGTGGCTTTCGCCAATAAGTGCTGGCCGGCGTTCCCCAAGGCCTTCGGCTTTGTTCCTTGCTATGTTAACGGCCGCCTGATGGCCAAGGGCATCCCAGTGGCCTGCGAGGTGGATATTTACGGCGCTCTGAGCGAGTACATCGGCCTGTGCGTTTCCGGCGACCAGGTCACCCTGCTGGATATCAACAACACCGTTCCTCAGGATCTGTACGATCAGGAGATCAAAGGGAACTACGACTATCGTCTCCATGAGACCTTCATGGGCTTCCACTGCGGCAATACGCCTATGTGCAAGCTGAATTCCGGCGCGCTGAAGTATCAGCTGATTCAGAACCGGAACCTGGAAAAAGGCGGAGAGCCTGATTTCACCAGAGGTACTTTGGAGGGCGACATCGCTCCCGGCAAGATCACCTTCTATCGCCTCCAGTCCACTGCCGACACCAAGCTGACCAGCTATATCGCCCAGGGTGAAATTCTGCCGGTAGCTACCCGCTCCTTCGGCGGCATCGGTATTTTCGCCATTTCCGAAATGGACCGCTTCTACCGCCATGTGCTGCTCTCCAAGCACTATCCGCACCACGGCGCCGTAGCCTTCGGCCATGTGGGCAAGGCTATGTACAGCGTGTTCCAGTACCTGGGTGTGGAGGATATCGCTTTCAACCAGCCAAAGGGAATGCTGTATAAGGATGAAAATCCCTTTGCGTAAGCGCTTGACCTAATAAAATTATGACAAAAGCCGGCGCGCCTTTTAGGCGCGCCGGCTTTTCTATATTTTTCCTGAAAGGAAGCGAGCAAAAATCATTTATTTAGAGGCGTCCCTTGCGATGTTCCGGGCCACCGCCACGCCGGTAACGGAGGCCTGCATCAGGCCCCGGGTGATTCCCGCGCCGTCGCCGATGGCGAACAGGTTCTTAACCTTTGTCTCAAACCGGTCGTCGACCTGGATTTTACTGGAATAAAATTTTACCTCCACGCCGTAAAGCAGAGTGTTTTTAGAGTAGAGGCCCGGCGCCAGCTTGTCAAAGGCCTTCAGGCTTTCCACAATGCTGGTAAGATGCCGGTGGGGCAGGACAAAGGAAAGATCCCCGGGAACAGCGTTTTTCAGGGTGGGGACAGTGGTGGATTTGGAGAGCCTCTCCTTGTCGGTGCGCCGGCCCATCAGCAGATCGCCGAGGCGCTGTACCATAATGCCGCCGCCGGTGAGCATGTTGCCCAGCTGGGCGATATACCGGCCGTATTCGATGGGCTGGTTAAAAGGCTCGGTGAATTTGGTCGAAACCAGCATGGCGAAATTGGTGTTTTCCGAGTGCTTGTCCTCGTCGGCGTAGCTGTGGCCGTTGACCACGGCGATTCCCTTGCCGCCTACGCCGCCTTCATAATGCTCCTCGCTGACGATGCCTCCAGGATTCATGCAGAAGGTGCGGACCTTATTCTCAAAGGTATCTGAGTAATATACCAGCTTCGCCTCATACAGGTTTTTTGGTCAGGTGGTCCATCACGGCATTGGGCACTTCCACCCGTACGCCGATATCCACGGCGTTGTTGATGGTTTGCAGGCTGTTCGCCCGGGCGATGGAGGTGAGCCATTCCGCGCCGCCCCGGCCAGGAGCCGCCACTATATAGCGCGCCTTTTCCAGCCTGCGCTCCCCGTCCCTGCCGATCAGCCACACGCCGGCGGCCCGGCCGTTTTCGATCTCAATGGTGTCCGCCTTGGTGTATTCCCGGAATTCAAAGCTTTCCCGGCTGCTTAAATACCGGTACATCTCACGAAGCACCTCGAAGGAATACTCGGTGCCCATGTGCCGGACCGGACAGGGGATCAGCTTAATATTGTGCTTGTGGGCCTCGTAGCTGACCTGCTCGGCGAACTTGTCGCTTTTGCCGAATACCTTGTCCGGCGCGCCGAATTTTAAATAGATATCATCGGCGTAGCGGATCAGATCCCGAACCTCCTGCACCGGCAGATAATCGGTAACATTGCCGCCTACCTCCTCAGAAAGAGAAAGCTTGCCGTCAGAAAACGCGCCGGCGCCGGCCCAGCCGTTCATGATGTGGCAGGTCCTGCAGTGGGCGCAGTGGCTGGAGGTTCTGGCAGGACAGGACCGGTTGTCGATAGTGGAGCCGGAATCCACCACCAGCACCCTCATCTGGGGCATGAGCTTGTCCAGCTCCAGCGCGGTGAAGATGCCGGCTGGTCCGGCGCCGATTACGATGACATCATAAGCTTGCATGTGTTGTGTTCTCCTTTTTAAGCTTTGAATTTTTATTGATTGCCGGCCCGGCAGCCTCCACAGGCGAAGGCGGCGCTCTTTCGCTGAAAAACAGAGGAAAGCCGGCTGCCTGGTTACGGATGCGGCACGGCGCTGGGGTGACGGGCACGCAGAGCTGCAGCTGAGCGCGGAAGCAGGCCCCGGCAAAATAAAAGGGAAGGGGGCCGGGGCTTGCGGAAAAGGTATGGCGGAATGGCAATGCTGATTTTTAAACGCTTCGTGGGTAAGGCTCAAAACGGGAATGGCCGGCTGAAGGGCGCTTCCAACGTCGGTTGATTTACCGGTCAGCCGCCGGAACAGAGAGGACGCCGGAACAAGCGGGCCATAGGCTGGCGTCTCAGACTATAGGATTCTACCGCCTGGCGGCCGGGTCAGGGATTAGGGGTCATGCGCAAAAGCCTTTTGGCGTTGCCGCTGAAAATTTTCTCATATTCATCATCGGTTAGATCCAGGGAAAGCAAGGTTTCCACCTCTGTTTTGTGATCCCACATGGGAAAATCGTCGCCAAACAGGAGGCGGTCCGCGCCGTAGGCGCGGATGATCTCCTTGCTGCGGACCTTGCCTAAAAAGGCGAAAGAACTGGAGGTGTCCAGCCAGCAGCTCCGGTCCAGCAGGTATTCCATGGCCAGATCCCACAGGGACCAGCCGCCGAAATGAGCGCCGATGACCTCCAGCTTGGGAAAATCATCTAAAATATGGGCCAGGCGGCGCGGATGGGAAAAATCGTACCGGTAATCGCCGCAGTGGATCAGAATCGGCAGACGGCCCTCAATGGCCTCGTAAATAGGGTACATAGAGGGGTCATCCATATGAAACCGCTGGACGTCGGGATGGATCTTGATACCGTGAAGCCCCAGCTTAACGCAGCGTTCGATTTCATCCACTGGGTTTTCCAGCCCCGGGTGGATGGTGCCGAAGCCGATGAGCCTGTCAGGATGCTCCTGGCAAGCGGCATGGATAAAATCGTTGATGCTTTGCACCTGCCTGGACACCGTGGCCACAGACTGGACTACGAACATCCCCACGCCGGCTTCACCGCCGCTTTTCAGCAAGGTATCCACGCTGCCGATTTTGTTCATGGGAATCGAATAAAATTCTCCGACGCTGTGAGAGGCCTTTTCCGCAATTTTATCCGGATAAATATGGGCGTGAAAATCAATAATATCCATCATGGCACTGTACTTCTTTCTGTTCAAAGATATGAAAATTTTCATAGATTTCAATTTTTGACCATTAAAACCCAATTTATTATATTATCAGAAGACGTGTTCTTTTGTCAAGGAAAAAGATTACTGCAAGGGGAAATCAATATGGCTGCCTGCTCTGATTTAAGATTGACGGATTCCCTGGTTTTTACTACAATGGAAGCAAAGGGAATGAAGGGAGAATATTAAAATGGCTGAAGTAAAAGGAATGAAGGGGCTCAGGTTCCAAACCTCGAAGGCCGGAAGCATCCAGGAGCTTTGCTGTCCGCCTTACGATATCATCAGCGAGGAGCAGAGGAAGGCTTATTTGGAAAGAAACGAGCACAATGTGATCCGGCTGGAGCTGCCCAAGGGGGATGACCCTACGGTACCGCCGGAAGGCTTTTAGAGGAGTGGATTCAGCAGGGAATCCTGAAGCGGGAAGAGAAGGAAAGCCTGTATATTTACGAGGAGGAGTTTACCGCCCGGGGAGAGCGGAAAAGGGTTAAGGGCTTTATCAGCAGGGTAAAGCTGGAGGAGTTTGAAAAGGGCGTGGTGCTGCCCCATGAGGAAACCTTGTCCAAGGCCAAGGAGGACCGGTTTAACCTGATGAAAGCCGCCTTCTGCAATTTCAGTCAGATTTATTCTTTATATATGGACCCGGAGCACGTAACCCTGGCAAGGATCGATCAGCTTTCCCAGGGCGAGCCTCAGGCGGAGTTCACCGACGGGGAGGGAGTGACCCACCGCCTTTGGGTAGTGTCGGATCCGGAGACGGTCGCCGCCGTATGCGGTGATTTTAAGGATCGGAAGCTGTATATTGCCGACGGCCATCACCGGTATGAGACCGCCCTGAATTTTAGAAACTACTGCCGGGAACAGGGACTCGCCAAGGAAGGGGATCCGGCGGACTACATTATGATGATGCTGGTGGATATGGAGCACGACGGATTAGTGGTGTTCCCCACCCACCGTTTGCTCCGGAATTTGAAGAATTTTGATCCCAGAGCCGCCATGAAAGCCTGCGAGCCTTATTTCCGGGTGGAGGAAAAAGCCTGCGTTGCCCAGATGGAAAAGGCCCTGGACGAAAAGTACGCCAAGGGGGAAAAGGCGTTTGGATTTTACTGCGGCGGGGACCGCTGGACTCTGCTGACCCTGAAGGATTTGTCCGTGCTGGACGGGCTGCTTCCGGGCCTGAGCGAAGCCTCCAAGTCTCTGGATGTGACGGTGCTGCATACCCTGGTGCTGGAAAAGCTGTTCGGCATCGATAAGGAGAATATGGCCAACCAGGTAAACCTGACCTATACCCGCAGTTTTCAAGAGGCGGTGGAAAGCGTGGAAAAGGGCGAGAGCCAGTGCGCCTTTATTTTGAATCCCACCCGTGTGGCGGAGATCCGGGATGTTGCCGCCGCCGGGGAAAAAGATGCCTCAGAAATCGACGTATTTTTATCCCAAGCTGATCACCGGCCTGGTGATGAACCCGCTGAAATAAGGAGGCCGCCGTGAGAGCCGCCGGCCTCTTCTCTTGGATTTTGGACGAAAAACGGAGGAGATATTCTCTGATTTTCCATGAAATAATGGTTTACAAGCTATGGGAACTGTGCTATACTTTATAGGCGCACGTACAGCGTACGCGCCGACGCCCTTACCCCGGTTTCAGGAGTAAGCCCCGACGGGGATTTCGCCTGCCTGCTACTGGGATATGGGAAACTATTCAACGAGGTGAAAAAGCATGTTAAAGGAAGAAAAGAACGCTATTATCAAGGAGTATGCCCAGCATGAAGGGGATACCGGTTCTCCCGAGGTGCAGATCGCCCTTTTGACTAAAAGGATCAACGACCTGACCGAGCACCTGAAGACCCACAAGAAGGACCACCATTCCCGCCGGGGCCTTTTGAAGATGGTTGGCCAGAGAAGAAATCTTTTGAACTACCTGACCAAGGTGGATATCGAAAGATACCGTGCCATTATTGCCAAATTGGGCATCCGTAAATAATTCGCTTCATCGGGCAGGCGGCTTTTTAGCCGTCTGCCCTTTCGAAGTTTACAGCAGGTTTTTTCAGGAGGGCGGAAACGGTTTTAGCAGTGAAACGAGGCGCCGGAAGCCGGCGGTTGGTTTTATTGCTAAATCGCTTCTCCTCCTGCGGAAGATAAATTTTTTAGGAGGAAACGAAAATGTTTGAAAATTAAGGTTTTTGAAACCGATTTCGCGGGGCGCCCCCTTTAAAATCGAGACGGGAAAAATCGCCCAGCTGGCCAACGGCGCCTGCTTTGTCCGCTACGGCGACACCGTGGTGAACGTGGCGGTGACCGCTTCCGCCAAGCCCAGGGACGGCATCGACTTTTTCCCGCTGTCCGTGGACTTTGAGGAAAAGCTGTACTCCGTGGGCAAGATTCCCGGCTCCTTCCTGAAGAGGGAGGGCCGCCCCAGCGATAAGGCCATTCTGACCTCCCGGGTCATCGACCGCCCGATCCGCCCCCTGTTCCCCAAGGATATGAGAAACGATGTGTCGGTGGTGTGCACCGTCATGTCCGTGGATCCGGACTGCTCTCCGGAGATCGCCGCCATGGTGGGAACCTCCGCGGCCCTGTCCATCTCCGATATCCCGTGGAAGGGCCCGATCTCCGGCGTTTCCGTAGGGTATGTGGACGGCGAGTATGTTATCAATCCCACCGCGGAGCAGCGCGAGAAATCCCAGATGGCTGTTACCGTGGCTTCTACCGATAAGCTGATCGCCATGATCGAGGCCGGCGCCAACGAGGTTTCCGACGAGGTCATGTATAACGGTATTATGGCGGGTCATGAGGCCAACCAGAAGGTCATTGAGTTTATCAAGGGCATGCAGGCGGAGATCGGCAAGGCTAAGTTCGAGTATCCCAGCAACGAGCCGGATCCGGAAATGCTGGCGGCTGTCATGGAGTTCGCCACCGAGGACGTAAAGCTTGCTCTGGATACCGACGACAAGACCGTCCGCGACGAGCGGTTAAAGCCCATTTATGAAAAGGTTCACGAGCATTTCGACCCGATCTATCCCGAGTGCGAGGCCAAGATCGACGAGTGCATGTATAAAACCCAGAAGAACGTAGTCCGCCGCTGGCTGCTGGACGAGCAGAAGCGTGTGGACGGCAGCGCCATGGACCAGATGCGGCCTCTGGCCGCCGAGGTCGGCCTGCTTCCCAGGGTTCACGGCTCCGGCATGTTTACCAGGGGCCAGACCCAGGTTATCACCGCGGCGACCTTAGGCCCGGTCAGCGACCAGCAGCTGCTGGATGGCATTGACGGCGAAGAGTTCAAGCGCTATATGCATCAATATAATTTCCCGTCCTACTCTGTGGGCGAGACCAGGCCCTCCAGAGGCCCGGGACGCCGGGAAATCGGCCACGGCGCTCTGGCGGAAAGAGCCCTGCTGCCGGTGATTCCTCCGGTGGAGGAGTTCCCCTACGCATACCGCCTGGTCTCCGAGGTGCTGTCCTCCAACGGTTCCACCTCCCAGGCTTCCATCTGCGGTTCCACGCTGGCCCTGATGGACGCGGGCGTGCCGATCAAGGCCCCTGTGGCCGGCATTTCCTGCGGCCTCATCACCGAGGGAGAGCGCTGGATGACCATGGTGGACATCCAGGGCATCGAGGACTTCTTCGGCGACATGGACTTCAAGGTGGCCGGTACCCACAAGGGCATCACCGCCATCCAGATGGACCTGAAGATCCACGGCCTGACCCCGGAAATCGTGAAGGAGGCCTGGAAAAGACCCACAAGGCCAGAGATTATATCCTGGACGAGATCATTCTGAAGTGTATCCCGGCGCCGAGAGCGGAGCTGAGCAAATACGCGCCCAAGATGCTCTCCATCAACATTCCGGTGGACAAGATCCGGGAGGTCATCGGCTCCGGCGGAAAGGTCATCCAGAAGATCTGCGCCGAGTGCGAAGTGAAGATGGACGTGGAAGAGGACGGCAGCGTGTTCATTTCCGGCACCGATATCGACAACTGCAACCGGGCCCTGACCATTGTCAAGACCATCGTGGAGGATCCGGAGATCGGCGCGATCTATAAGGGCCGCGTGACCCGGCTGATGACCTTCGGCGCCTTTGTGGAAATTGCCCCTGGCAAGGAGGGCCTGGTGCACATTTCCCGGCTGGACGTGAAGCGCACCGAGAAAGTCACCGACGTGGTGAACGTAGACGACGAGGTGCTGGTCAAGGTGCTGGAGATCGACGATAAGGGCAGGCTGAACCTGTCCCGGAGAGACGCCCTCATCGAGGTGGAGGGCCTGACCCCGGAAAACGAGATCTCCGATGCTCCCCGCCGTCCCAGAAGGGACGACCGGAGAGGCTCCAACGGGTTCCGGCCCAACAACAACCGGTCCCGCAATTAAGCGGGCTGAAAAAACTTGATCAGCGCGGTTCGGGGGCGCCGAAAGGAAAAACGGGGCTTTCGCTCATTTGCGGCGGGCGGAAGCTTGAGAATTTTTCCGGCGGCCGGTTCCCGGGGCAGGCTGACCTGAAAACGGAAAACCGGAGGCAATCAGCCTATGGAAAGGAGAAAGCTTCCCTATGTCCATTTGCGGCGGACAGGGAGAAGCTTCCCCTTTCAAAGAAAAAGTCTGGCCGAGAGGCGGGACCGCCCAATGCTTGACAATAAAAAGCGAAAGCGAAAAAGAATAACGGATCAAAATTCTGGAATTGCGGCTTTCGGAATTTTGAATAAAACATCGGCTTGAGGATTATTACAATTGAATAGAAATGGGAGCAGAACTGAACGGTTGCTCTCATTTTGGCATTTAGGGGTAGTAAAAATGACAAAGTCAAATGTCGTTTCTGGAAAGAACCAGTCTTTCTACAAGAGCTATTTTTCCATGACTCTGGTCATCGCGTTGCAGAACCTGGTGGTGTACAGCGTAAGCCTTGCGGATAACGTAATGCTGGGCGGCTACAGCGAGCTGGCTCTGTCCGGCGTGGCTCTGTGCAACCAAATCCAGTATTTTCTGCAGATGACTGTTATGGGAATCGGCGCGGCTATGGTAGTGCTGGCCTCCCAGTTTTGGGGAAAGAAGGATACCCAGTCTGTTCAGAAAATCATCGCGGTCGGCTTTTGGGTGGCTGTGGCGGTCAGTATGCTTCTGTGGTGCGCCGCCTTTTTCTTTCCGCACGGGTGCCTGGGCCTTTTGACCGACGACCAGGAGGTCATCGGGGAAGGGGTCAAGTACCTGAAAATCATTTGCTTTACTTACGTTTTTTTCGGTATGACCAATACGCTGCTGGCTGGCCTGCGGAGCGTGGAAACCGTGCGAATCGGTTTTTTAGTCTCCGGGTCCACTTTGGTCATTAATGTTTGCCTGAATTATCTTTTGATCTACGGCAATTTCGGCGCACCCCGGCTGGGAAGCCAGGGCGCGGCCATCGCTACCCTGACCTCCAGGATAGTGGAATTCGGAATCATCTGTTTTTATTTAAAGGCAGTGGACCGGAAGATTCGGTTCCAGTTCCGTTCCCTGTTCCGCCTGGACCGGGAGATTTTGAAAAAGTTCCTCCGGGTAGGCTCTCCTGTGATTGGGGGAGACGCCATGTGGGGAATCGCCCAGGGCGCCCAAACCGCTATTATCGGCAGGCTGGGCGCGTCGGCGATTGCCGCCAACAGTATCTCTACCACGGTGATACAAGTGCTTACGGTGATTATCCATGGTTCCGCCAACGCCACCGGCGTGATGACTGGAAAATGGATCGGCGCCGGTAAGATAGAGGAGCTGAAGCGGTACGCGAAACGGCTCCAATTGGTGTTTTTAGCCTTAGGCTTGGTTACCGGCGTGACGTTGTATTTGGTTAAGGACTTTATCCTGGGCTTTTACGCCATCACGCCTGAAACCAAAACCATGGCGGTGCATTTTATTATCATTTTATGTATCACTACCGTGGGCACCGGCTACCAGCTTAATGTGCTGACTGGTTTTGTCCGGGGCGGCGGCGATACCACCTTTGTTTTGATTAACGACAGCATCTTCATGTGGCTGATCGTGCTGCCGGCCTCCGCGCTGGCGGCGTTTGTATTCCACGCTTCTCCAGAGGTTGTGTTCCTGTGCTTGAAATCAGACCAGATTCTTAAGTGCTTTGTGGCTCTGGTGAAGGTAAACCGGTGGAAATGGATTCGGGTATTGACCCAGTAAGGAATGGTGATGACTTAACTTGATGGAAAAGGTGACGTTTCCCAACGGGCTTAGAGTTCTGATGGAAAAGCAGGATCACGTCCGGTCGGTAAGCTTCGGCTTTTGGATCAAAAGCGGCTCCGCCTATGAAACGGCGGCGGAAAATGGTGTTTCTCATTTCATGGAGCATATGGCGTTCAAGGGAACGGCGGAAAAGTCCGCCCGGCAGATCGCCGAGGAAATGGACGCGATCGGCGGCCAGATGAACGCGTATACTGCTAAGGAGTATACCTGCTATTACGGGAGAACCCTAACCGAGCATCTGGAAAAGGCGTTCTCTATTTTAGCGGGCATGGTCACCAGGCCAAAGCTGGATCCAGGAGACATCCAAACGGAAAAAAGCGTCATCATGGAAGAAATCAGCATGACGGAGGATATGCCGGAGGACCGGGTGGTGGAGAACCAATACGCCGGGGTTTGGCGGAAATCCTCTTACGGCAGGCCGATTCTGGGCACCCGGAAAGCCTGCGGCGGATCGGCCGGGGAGAGCTGAAACGGGTGCTGCGGAAAAGATATTCCCCGGACCGGGTGGTGGCGGCGGTGTGCGGGAACTTCTGCAGGGAGCAGTTTTTGGAGCTTGCCCACCGCTTTTTCGGTGGACAGCGCAAGGGCCCCGCTTTGGTGGATGACTGCCGTATGGCCTACACCCGTTCCTGTGTGCTTCAGGAGGAGGATCAGGAGCAGACCCATATCTGCCTGTGCCTGCCGGGGCTGGACAGCCTTTCTCCCCAGCTTCAGCCTCTGAACGTGCTGAACCTGGTCACCGGCGGCAGCACCTCTTCACGGCTGTTCCAGCGCCTGCGGGAAGAGCTGGGGCTGGCCTATTCGGTGGACAGCGGCACCACCGCCTACCTGAGCGGCGGGCTGTTTGAGATTCAAACGGCGGTAAGTCCGGAAACGGCGGAGCGGACCGTGGAGGAAATCCTAAAGACCTTGGAGGAACTAAAAACGGGAGTCTCCCCAACGGAGTTTTCCCGAGCCAGGGAGCAGCTGAAGGCGGGCCTGGTCATGGGAATGGAGAGCACCTCCTCCCGGGTGGGGCATATGGGCCGCAATGAGCTGCTGAAGGGCAGAGTGCTCACGGAGGATGAGCTGCTGGAAAGGATTAACAGCGTCACGATAGAGGAGGTCAACCAGGTGGCCAGCCACATTTTTGACCTCAGCCGGCTGTCGGTTTCCGTGGTGGGGCCGAAGCTGAATCCAAGCTTTTACGAAGCAATCGGAGGAGTATGATGAAAGCGAAGCGAATTGTAGTCAAGGTGGGAACCTCCACTCTGACCTATGACAGCGGAAGGCTGAATATCCGCAGAATCGACCACTTGTGCAAGGTGCTGAGCGATTTGCAGAATTCCGGCCGGGAGGTGATCCTGGTCAGCTCCGGCGCCATCGGCGTGGGAGTAGGAAAGCTGGGTCTGAAGCAGCGGCCGAAGGAGACTAGGAAAAAGCAGGCGGTGGCGGCGGTAGGCCAGTGCGAGCTGATGTTTGTCTATGACAAGCTGTTCGGGGAATACAACCGCACCGTGGCCCAGATTCTTCTGACCAGGGACGTGGTGGAGCATGACCACAGCAAACAAAACGTGGTCAACACCTTTGAGGCCCTGATGGAAATGGGGATCATCCCGGTAGTTAATGAGAACGACACCGTAGCCATCGACGAGCTGGACGGCCAGAATTTCGGGGATAACGACACCCTTTCCGCTATTGTGGCGGATATCGTGGAGGCGGACCTGCTGGTGATCCTGACGGATATCGACGGCCTGTATGAGGAGGATCCCCGGAAAAACCCGGACGCTAAGCGGATTCCGGTGGTCAGGCATATTGACGGGCATATTCGGGAAATCGCCGGGGGCAGCGGTTCCAACCGGGGCACCGGCGGTATGAGTACGAAGATCACGGCGGCGGTGGTGGCTACCGAGGCGGGCATCGACTGCTGCGTTATCAACGGGGAAAATCCGGAGCTGCTATATGATTTGCTGGAGGGCCGGGAGATCGGAACCCGGTTTGTGGCAAAGAAAAAAGGATGAGAAACCACTGAGCCAAAGGAGGAACTGACAATGACCGCAATGGAACAAATGGGAAAGCGGGCCAAGGAGGCCGCCGCCGTTCTGGCGGTAGCGGGCCGGAAGAAAACGACGCTCTTCTGGCGATCGCTCAGGCGCTGTTAAGCCACAGCGAAGAGATTTTAAAGGAGAACCAAAAGGATCTGGAGAATGGAAAGAACGCCGGACTGACCCCATCCCTGCTAGACCGGCTGGCCCTGTCCCAGGAGCGGATCGCCGCGATGGCAGAGGGGGTGCGCCAGGTAGCGGCAATGCCGGACCCCATCGGGACGGTGCTTTCCGGCGGCGTGCGGCCCAACGGCTTAGAAATCACTAAGGTTCGGGTACCCCTGGGCGTTATCGGTATTATTTTTGAGGCTCGTCCCAATGTGACGTCAGACGCGGCGGCCCTTTGCCTGAAGGCGGGCAACGCGGTGATTTTAAGAGGCGGCAAAGAGGCGATCCATTCCAATCTGGCGATTGCCGGCGTTATGCGGGAGGCCGTGGCCCAGGCCGGGCTGCCCAGAGACAGCGTCCAGCTGGTGGAGGATACATCCCGGCAGTCATCGGTGGAGCTGATGGAGCTGACGGAGTATTTAGACGTGCTGATTCCCCGGGGAGGGGCCGGATTGATCAAAACCGTGGTGGAGAAATCCAAGGTGCCGGTAATTGAAACCGGCGTGGGCAACTGCCACGTTTATATCGACAGCGACGCAGATCTGGAAATGGCGGCGTCTGTCGTATACAACGCCAAGACCTCCCGCCCGTCGGTGTGCAATGCTATCGAGACGATTTTTGGTCCATGAGGCGGTTGCCGAAAGATTCCTGCCTCTGGTGAAGAAAAAGCTGGATGAAAAAAAAAAGTGGAGCTCCACGGCGACGAAAAAGACCCGCGAGATCCTGGGCGGCTGTGTGATTCCCGCCGCTGAGGAGGACTGGGTAAAGGAGTATCTGGATTATAAGCTGGCGGTGAGGGTGGTGCCCTCCATGGAGGAGGCGCTGCGCCATATCGCGCGGTACTCCAGCGGCCACAGCGAATGTATCATCACGGAAAACTACCGAAAGGCCAGAGAGTTTACCAGCCGTGTGGACGCGGCGGCGGTTTATGTGAACGCTTCCACCCGGTTTACCGACGGCGGTGAGTTCGGCCTTGGCGCCGAGATCGGCATTTCCACTCAAAAGCTTCACGCAAGGGGGCCTATGGGCCTGAACGAGCTGACCTCCATGAAGTTTATTGTGCTGGGCAGCGGGCAGATTCGGTAAAACGCGGCGCCCTGGCTTGCGGCCGGCCGTTCAAACATAAAAGTAATTTAGGGGCGGCCTGTTCAAAGGCTGCCCCTTTCTTCACTGTAACGTTCCCAGGGTTTAACCGGATGAGGCCGCCCGCCGGAAGAAAAGCTCTGGGGAAGGGCATGGCCGCCAGAAACGGTTGGTTCAACGCTCTGCCGCCGGACCGTTTTATGCCCCCGCATTTTTTAAGAATTGCGGAAATATCAAGCTCCGAGAAGGAGTAACAAAAAGGCTCAGAGGCCGCTTTGCGGCTCTGAACCTTTTTAAATCAGAAGATACATCAGCGCGAAAATCAGCTCCATGTCGGCTTCATTTTCCATCAGCAGAAGAAGCAGAATCAAAATCAGAGTTTGATCGCTGTCCCTCATCAGGGATTTGAAAATGCCTTCCGCCGGCGGTTTAGGCGGCCCAAGCGGCACCGGCGGCATAGACGGCTGTTCCCGGCGCTCATGGGAACGCTCCCCGTGCTGGTGGGAAGGCTCGGGCTCCGGTGGCTCACGCCTTTGCGCGGGCTCCGGCCTTAGATGCTGGGCCCGGGCCTGCATTTCCCGTACCCGGCGCACGGCTTCCTGCTGCATGCGCTGAATATCCTCGCTGTTTTGATTTGCCGGTATGATAATCGCCCCCAGGCTGAGCCTGGAGGCGCTGCGCGCGCTCTGGGCTCAAGTTTTTCTTTTGCCTTAGTGCCCGCGCATATGGCGGGAATATTTTCGTTGCATCTACCCAGGCTGAGCCTGGAGGCACTGTGCGCTCTGGGCTCAAGTTTTTTTGCCTTAACACCCGCGCATATGGCGGGGATATTTTCGTTGCATTTACCCAGGCTGAGCCTGGAGGTGCTGTGCGCTCTGGGCTCAAGTTTTTTTTGCCTTAACACCCGCGCCTGCGGCGGGCTTTTTACAGCTGCCTCTCAGACTGGGCCTAAGGCGGCGCCGGCTTAGACTCCAGATATGAGGCCGGGACGGTAAGAACCGGCTTCATGAAAATCAGAAACAGAAGAAATGCATCCGTCTGCAGGCTGAGTAAAACTAAGCGCAGGGCGGGCGGCGGAGCATCCTCGGGATCTGTTACAGCAGCACCCGCCTAAAATGCCGCTTCCCTTCAGCAATGGGAGCAGCTTAAACATACGCATCATGTTGGCGGATTCATCCAGCCTTTTTTGCCGTTGAGGCCGGGCTCACGCTCTGATTTCCCCCGCCAGCCCCTAAGCCGCTTAAGCCAGCTAATGCTCCCAGCCCGCCGGCGCCCTGTCCGTTTCCGCCCAGGCTGCCCAGCAAGGCTTCCAAAGGGTTGGCGTTCTGAGGCGATGCGGGAGCAGTCTGAACGGTGGGGCTGGAGTCCTGACTGTCCGGCGCGATTCCCAGCATATTAGAGAGGTTTTTGATTTTCTCCATGCTGGCCGGGTCGTTTAGTATTTCGGAAATCTTACCCGCTAAGTCATCCATGGCTGCCTCCTCGTTATTTTCCGCCCTGTTTGCCCATCAGCTGGCGCATAAGGGCCTGCGCCTGGGGAGTGGACAAAAGCCTGTCGGTAGCCTCTTTGTCTGCCAGAAGCCTATGGAGTTTTTCCTGATCCTGGGGGCTTAGCTTTCCCAGCATCTCGTTTACCTTTTTTTGGCCTTCGCTTTCGGTCATAAGAAATTCCTCCTTTTTCCATGAAGGAACGAATCGCTTCGCCCTTCTATACTATGTAAAACTACGGAAAAATATGATATAATATCGCCGTAGCCATCTGCCAAGGAAACGCGCGGCCTTTAGGAGCTTCGGCCAGCTGGAAAGGCAAACAGGTTTCCCGGTTATTATTCTATGCGGCGGCCTGCCGTTTCGTTCCAAACACTTGCAGGCCGAGGAGCCCTCCCAAATTTAATACGGCTTAGGGAAAGCCTGGCGCGTACCTTTAAGGGTACGGAAAAGAGGCGTTAAAAAGGAAAAGAAAGGGGAGTTATTTAGAGGGCTTTCTCGTTTTCAAGCCCTCTGGCCTATGGCTCCAAAAAATGCCGCGCATCTGGAAAGAGGGTTTGCTTGTTTCGAGGCAGAGCTTTATAAAAACCTGGCGGTTTCTGTGAAGAAGCGGCCGATAACACAGCCGGCGGCGCCGGTCAAGGATTGTACTATTCAGAAGGGGCGAAATTGATATGCGTATTTTAGTGGTCTCTGATACTCACCGGGATTTCAGCGCTCTGCATCACGCGGTCCAAACGCAGCCCAAAGCGGAAATTGTCCTCCATTTGGGGGATGGGGAAGAGGAGCTGATGCAGATAAAGCCGATGTTCCCGGAAAAGATGATCGTGGGAGTGCGGGGAAACTGCGATTTTGGCTCTCTGCTTCCCTGGGAGGAGGAGCTGTCGGTAGAGGGGAAAAAGATTTTTTTTACTCACGGGTATACTTATCAGGTGAAAATGACATTATACAACCTGGAGTGCGGCACGGGACAGAAAAGCAGACATCGCCCTTTACGGACATACGCACCAGGCGGAAATTGAATACCGGGACGGCTTGTATCTGATGAACCCAGGCAGTCTGCACGGCAGCCATGGCACTTACGGCATCATCGATATCACTCCAGCGGGTCTGGTGCCTAATATTGTGAAAAACTACCGGGATTAAGACTGCGGGCCGCCAAAATGCAGGCGGATCATTTCAGAGCCGGAACAGCCTCGGCTGCCGTAAGGAAAAATAAATCAATTAATAAGATGCGGAATCTGCACCAAACCCCCAAAGGCCCGGGACAAAAGAGCCATTTCTCTTTTGTCCCGGGCCTTTGGGGGTTTGGGAATAGCGGGGGCCCGATGGGCTAGTCATCAGCTGTTTTTCATCTGCCCTACCGCCCAATCATATAAGGAAGCGATCACCGGCAGAAGGGAGCTTCCCTCCGGCGTCAAAGCGTATTCTACCCGAGGCGGAATCTCCTGAAACTGGGTGCGCTGGATCAGGCCTTGAGCGGTCAGATCCTTCAGGCTTTGACTGAACATCATATCCGTGATTCCGGGGATCTTTTCCTTTAAATCCCCGTAGCGAAGGCCGCCGCTTTCCGAGGATTGGCCTAATCCCCACAGAATGCGGAGCTTCCATTTTCCGCCCACCCGGGAAAGGGCGTATTCCAGCGGGTCCTGGGGCAGGCTGTCCAAATCCACATTCCGCTTTACCGCCGGAATTACCGGCTGGGGCGCGGATGCCCGTTTTTCCTTTTTCTCTTTCTTCTCTTTTTTATCTTTTTTCAAGATCCCAGCCCCTTTCCGGCAGCGCTTTTCTTTAAGAGTAGCATAAACCTTAGGTTTCGTAAAGAATATTCTGGTAAAATTCTGGAAAGCTATCGGTAAGTTTTAGATTTTTAGGAGGGAAACCTATGCAGGAAACGGTAAACGACGTGATGAGCAAAAAAGTGGTGGCGGTTCTGCCGGGGGATACCCTGGAAGAGGCGGCCAGACTGATGAAGGAGCATGATGTGGGCGTGCTGCCGGTGGTATCCGGCGGGGAACTGAAGGGGCTGGTTACAGACCGGGATATTGTGCTCCAGTGCGTTGCGGCGGGAAAAGAGCCCTCTCAGGTAAAGGCTTATCAGATTATGACCAAGGATGTGGTCAGCGTTTCTCCCGGACAGACCGTCAGCGAGGCGGCCCGGCTCATGGGAAAGGAGCAGATCCGGCGGCTGCCGGTGCTTAAGGACGGAGTGATCGACGGTATGATCAGCATGGCGGATATCGCCCGTCGCCACGCCGGCCCGGAGGTTGCCGCGGCAATTTCAGAGATCAGCGAACCGTTTTCAGGAATCGCCGGAGCAGTGAGGACCAGGTGATTCAAGGAGGACGGCTTAGAAGCGCGGACGCCGGCAGAAGGATCGCCGGCGTCCGCCTGAAAGGCCAGGAACCGGCAAAGGCCGGATTGCAAAAACGGGGATATTATGGTAAACTGAGCTTGTAATAGAAAGGAGTTGATTACCGGTGAAAAAAATCGGTGTTCTTTTATTGTGCGCCTTGCTGGCGGCTTCCGTTATGACGGCCTGCCAAAACGGAGGAAAAGACGGGAATTCGTCTCAGACTTCCTCCGCTGCCTCCAGCGCCCAGACCTCCAGCGCCCCGGCCTCCTCAGCGGAGGAAACTTCCAGCCAAGCCGCCTCCTCCCAGGAAACCAGCCCTTCCTCTGAACCGGACAAGGTGTATGAAAGCGGAGCGGATTATACCCTGGAAATTACCGAAATGGAGCCTGCCGGGATTGACGGAGTCAGCGTATCGATGACGGTTCCGGTGATGGGCGGCGCGGCTGGCGCAAAAATACGGCGTCAGCGGGGAGATCACCCGGCAGGTCAATGGAACGGTTCAGGAGGTTATCGCGGATTCCGGTTATCACTCCGGCACGCTGACTCTGGAAAGCGAAGCCCCGTACTACTCCGAAAAGCTGCTCAGCATCGTGATGACTGTGGACTACACCGCCGAAGGGATGGCCTATCCGGTCCACACGGTGAAAACGGTGAACTTTCTTTTGGGCGAAAGCGGGTTTTCCGACTTTGCCAGCGCCATTGAGGATAACGACGCCTTCCGTGAGGCGCTGACAGCGAACAACGGTTCCGATGTGGATGACGAAACCTTGTTGTCCGGTATCAGCGAGGCCAGCGTTTACTTTACGGAAACCGGCGTGGGAATCGCCGTGCCGGTACCCCATGCCGTTGGAGACGTGGTCCGGATCGTGATCCCCTACAGCCAGACCGAGGGCTTCCGCACCGACGATCCGGCGTGGAACAGCTTCCAATAACCAAAAATTTTCAGCGGGGCCGCCGGAGCGGTTTCGGCGGCCCTGAACGGTTGTCTCCGCCGGCGGGCGGAGGCAGGGCCCCGCTCTGAAGCGGAAAAGTAAATGGCGTTGGTTTTTTCCCGGCACAGCCCGGTTTTCCATCATCAAATCCACAGGGTATGGCGATGGAAAATGAGGGTGTCCGATTTTAAACCGGGCGACAAATATACAGAAATAAAGCTTTTGGTGAAAAATGGTATTATAATTGAGCGTGACTGCGATAGATATGCGATGAAGCGGGAGGTTGCGGCGGTTTCCGCCGGTTTTTCCGTGGAGTATGTCCGATTTTAAACCGGGCGACAGAAATATTTTGACTCGTGCGAGTCCAGGTCCGGTTTTTCAATGCAAGGTCGAGGAAACACCCGGATGGGTTGTCGAAAATAGAAGCGTCGCCCGCCAACTATTTTAAGGAGGCGTTGTTCATGGCAGTCAAAGAAAAAATCAGGATCAGACTCAAGGGGGTACGATCACAAGCTGGTGGATGCATCCGCCGAGAAGATCGTTGAGACAGCGAAGCGCACGGGCGCCAGAGTTTCCGGGCCGGTGCCGCTGCCGACAGAGAAGCAGATCATCACCATTCTGCGTGCCGTCCACAAATATAAGGACAGCCGCGAGCAGTTTGAGATGCGCACCCACAAGAGATTGATTGATATCCTGAGACCGTCCAATAAGACGGTGGAGGCTCTGATGAGCCTGGAGCTCCCCCTGCTGGCGTTGAGATCGAGATCAAGGCCTAACGGCTGAGAGAAAGGTTCCAACCAACCAGGCGGAAGCGGTCAAGTTGGCAAACGCCAACCAATAACCTGCTAGGAGGAAAGGTAACATGCAAAAAGGAATCATCGGCAAGAAAATCGGCATGACGCAGATTTTCGATGAGAACGGGAAAGTCGTTCCCGTAACAGTCGTGGAAGCCGGCCCCTGTGTGGTTTCCCAGAAAAAGACTGTTGAAAACGACGGCTACGCGGCTGTGCAGATCGGCTTCGGCGATCTGAAGGCCCATAAGGTAAAGAAGCCTATGGCCGGACACTTCGCGAAAGCCAACGTAGCCCCCAAGAGAACTCTCAGAGAGTTCCGGTTCGACGACATCGACGCTTACAACGTAGGCGACCTGGTAAAGGCGGACGTGTTCGCCGCCGGAGACAAGGTAGACGTCACCGGCACCAGCAAGGGTAAAGGCTACGCCGGCGTGATCAAGCGCTGGAACTTCCAGAGACTGAAGGAATCTCACGGTTCCGGACCGGTTGCCCGCCACGGCGGTTCCATCGGCTCCTGCTCCGATCCTTCCAGAGTGTACCCCGGCAAGAAGATGGCCGGCCATCTGGGAAGCGAGAGAGTCACCGTTCAGAATCTGCAGGTTGTCAAGGTGGACGCCGAGAACAACCTTATCGCTATCAAGGGCGCGATTCCGGGTCCTAACGGCGGTACCGTAGTGATCCATGACACCGTTAAGGCCTAAGGGAAGGAGGAATTGGAATGCCTAATGTAGCAGTATTTGACGTAACCGGCAAGGAGGTCGGCAAGATCGACCTTTCCGACGCCGTTTTTGGGATTGAGCCCAACGCTGTCGTGATGCATGAAGTGGTTGTGAATTACCTGGCCAACCAGCGCCAGGGCACCCAGTCCGCGCTCACCAGAAGCGAGGTTTCCGGCGGCGGCAAAAAGCCCTGGAGACAAAAAGGCACCGGCCATGCGAGACAGGGTTCCACCCGTGCTCCCCAGTGGACTCATGGCGGTATCGTATTTGCTCCCAAGCCGAGAAGCTACCGTTATACCGTAAACAAGAAGGTCAGAAGATTGGCTCTGAAGTCTGCTCTGTCCTCTAAGGTGCAGGAAGAAAAGCCCGGTGGTTTTGGATTCCATGACCATGGATGCTTACAAGACCAAGACCGTGGCTGCCATGCTCAACGCTCTGGGCGCTGAGAAAAAGGCCCTGATCGTGCTTCCCTCCGTGGACCAGAAGCATCATCGATTTCAAGAGAAATAAAGATGGCATTCCGGCTAAAGTCGCAACCATTGAATACGATCCAAACCGTACCTGTCGCATCGCTCTGCTGCAGTATGCAGATGGCGAAAAACGTTACATCCTCGCTCCGAAAGGTCTGAAGGTCGGCGACGTAGTCACCAGCGGTCCGGAATCCGATATTAAAGTCGGCAACTGCCTCCCGTTCACCAACATTCCTCTTGGTACCATCGTTCACAACGTAGAACTGAAGATCGGCAAAGGCGGCCAGATGGTCCGTTCCGCCGGCGCAAGCGCTCAGCTGATGGCTAAGGAAGGCGACTATGCACTTCTCCGTCTGCCGTCTGGCGAACTTAGAAAAGTTCACATCCGTTGCCGTGCTACCATCGGTGCTATCGGCAACGAAGATCACGAAAACATTACCCTCGGCAAAGCAGGCAGAAACCGCTGGCTCGGCGTTCGTCCGGCTAACCGCGG